>ERZ891134.1-NODE-1-length-267952-cov-11.144959_pt1 | contig 267952 bp, 256 predicted proteins | sample MGYA00520888_ERZ891134 | MGnify/ENA primary metagenome ERZ891134 (study PRJEB32303, sample SAMEA104408692) | aquatic metagenome | biome: Brackish water; feature: Coastal; material: water | place: Baltic Sea | collected 2014-10-23 | depth 10 m ... | reverse complement strand
GCGCTGCTGCCTCGGCAGGGAATGCTCGCCGGTGATCTAGCAAGCACCTTGCCAATGGTGGGCGCTTCGAGCGTTTTGTGGTGCCTCCGGTGGGGGTCGAACCCACGATCGTCGGATTAAAAGTCCGCTGCCTTAACCAACTTGGCCACAGAGGCGAGAAGCGACACGTTACCGGTCTCCCCGGACCTCGCCGACGCCACAGGTAGCGTCTCGGTGTGCCTTCCGCCCCAGCGTCGAGTGACGCAGACGTTGAAACTGGGTCTGGCCGTGGCGTTCTTGGCTTCGCTCCGTGGGTAGATGCGTTGGCGATGTGGGCATTGGTGTTTGTCGCGCTCTTTCTTGCTGTTTGGATCGGCGCTCGCGGGCCGTTCGCAACCTACGGCGGTGTCGACGAAGCGCCGTACCCGGGTTCTGGTCTCTTTAGCGGTTGGTTCCGATTCGACGGAAATTGGTACGCACAGATTTCAACATCGGGTTACTGGTTCGCAGGATCCGATAGGCAGTCGGCCGTCGCGTTTTTCCCGGCGTATCCCAGTGTGCTGTGGGGACTGCATTCCGTTACAGCGGTTTCGGTGAAGTTATTAGGTTCCTTGGTGACGATTGCGTGTGGTCTTGGAGCGTTACTGGCGATCTTCAAGTGGTTTCGTGACCACGTCACCGATCGCGTTGCGCGCGTCGCGCTTGTCACCTTGCTTGTGTATCCGTACGTCTTTTATCTGTTTGGCGCGGTGTATGGCGATGCCCTTTTCCTACTTGCCGCCGCGGGAGCGTTTCTTCTCCTTGAACGCGATCACACGATCCTTGCGGGTCTCGCTGGCGCCGTCGCAACCGCAACTCGACCAGTTGGCATTGCGCTCATCATCGGACTCGTTGCCGTCGCGCTTTGGCGTCGACATGTCATCGAGGCAGGTGAATCGCGCTGGCGTCCGCGCGTGTTGTGGCGCCGACTGCGTCCAGCTGATGCAGGCGTGTTGCTCTCGCTTGGCGGTCTTGTCGGCTACATGACCTACCTCGGCATTCGATTCGGGCATCCACTCGCATTCGATGAAGTCCAGAGCGCTCCGGGTTGGGATCAAGGCTCAGGGCCACGAACCTGGTTCAAGATCACCTGGTTCCAGCAGATCAAGAATCTGCCCCGCTGGTTTTGGGATTGGCTTCAGAACGTCGACACCGCCACCTTCGAAAAGGTGCAGTACGCCGTCACCGTGATTCTTCAAGGACTCTTCGTGCTCGGGTTCTTGTTTCTGGCGTGGCAGGTGTGGAAGAAGTTTGGCTGGGGCTATGGCCTTTACTGCTTCTCGATGCTGGCGATTGCCTTACTTGGCACCAAGGATTTTCAGGGGACGGGTCGGTATTTGCTGGCGATGTTCCCGTGCTTCCTTGTGCTGGGCGGTTATTTGGCTGATCGTCGGATCCTGCGATGGACATGGTGGTCCATGAGCGCAATTGTGCTGCTGGTGTGGTGCTTCGCATTCGGGCGCGGCTACTACGTAGCCTGAGGCCATGGCGAACTTCGAAAGCCTCACGATCTTCTACCCAATGTGGAACGAGGAAGAGACAATCGGACGCGCCGTCGCGGCCGCGTTTGATGCCGGCGATGCCCTCGTCGAGGCGGGCGAGATCGCTCGATACGACGTTCTCATCATCAACGATGCCTCCACCGATTCCACCGGCAAGATTGCTGACGAAATGGCTGCAGCCGATGAACGGGTTTCAGTCGTTCATCATGAGACAAACAGAAAACTTGGCGGAACGCTGAAGACCGGTTTTGAGAATGCGAAGGGCGAACTCGTCCTCTACACCGACGCTGATCTTCCATTCGACATGGCGGAGGTTTCGAAAGCCGTTCGACTTCTGCGTATCTATGAAGCTGACGTCGTAAGCGCGTATCGATTTGACCGAACAGGTGAAGGCGGTCGTCGACTTGTTTACAGCTACGTCTACAACCGCCTGATTCAAACAGTCTTCAGTCTTCGGCTTCGCGACATGAACTTTGCTTTCAAGCTGATGCGTCGCTCGCTGCTCGACAACATCGAACTTCGCAGTGAGGGATCCTTCATCGATGTTGAGATTCTTGCTCGTGCGCAGAAACTGGGTTTCAGCATTGTTCAGTTTGGTGTCGATTACTTCCCTCGAACGCGCGGGATTTCAACACTTTCCTCGAACTCGGTGATCTTCAAAATCCTCCGAGAAATGTACGAACTCCGTAGCGAGTTGCAGGCGCTTGAACCGCTTCCTCTTGAAGTGCGACAGCCCTGGAATTCCGGGGGCGGACCTTCCTCGTGAGTTCTTCAACCGCCGAGAAGCCGATCCTTATTGTTTCGGCCGACGACTTTGGTCTTACGGAGCGTGTTTCTGACGGGATCATCGATGCTCACAAACGAGGCGTGGTTTCGTCGACTTCGATCATTGCTGTAGCTCCTGCATTTGAGTCTTCTGCGAAACGACTGCGCGATGTGCCGACGCTTGGCGTCGGAGCCCATTTCACTGCAGTCGGCGAAGACCCGCCATTGCTTTCTGCTCGTGAGATTCCGACGTTGGTCGACAAGAACGGCAACTTCTGGACGAATTGGAAATCGTTCCTTCCTCGCGCAGCGGCTGGTCGTATCGATTTCGATGATCTCCGGCGAGAGTTTGCCGCCCAACTTGAAGCGATCAGCTCAGTAGGCCTTGTCGTCGACCACTTCGATACTCATCAACACATTCACATGTGGCCTGCAGTGAGCGATGTTCTGCTTGAACTCGGCGATGCAAACAATGTGCACGCGATTCGCGTCATGCGGTCCGACGCACGAGGGCCGGTCGGAGTGACTGTTCGCCGACTCGCCCGACGACTTGAAGTGCAATTACGTGAACGCAACTGGGCGTGGACGGCTTCAGCGACTGGTCTTGATGGCGCTGGCGCAATGGGGCTAAGCGAAATGGTTGCAGCGGTTGACCGACTGGCGTCATCTGGAACTCCGAGCGCAGAACTCGCGAGTCACCCGGGGCTTCCCGATGATCCTGAGCGAGTTCGCTACCAGTGGAACTACATGTGGGATGTCGAATACGAAGCGTTGTGTTCCGAAACGATTCGTGTCGCTATCGATGAACTCGGCTTTCGTCTCGGCACGTTCGCAGATCTTCCCCGAGCGGGACTGTGAAGCCACCCCAATCTGACGCAGCGAAACGCACGCTTGGGCTGTGGAAACAGTCGGCCCGATCTGCGCGACTGCACACTGCGATTCGGTGGTGGACAGCACCGTTTGAAGCGCTCGAGACCGAGGTTCCGCGTTCAGGAAAGATCTTGGAAGTCGGTTGTGGCCACGGAATGCTCGCAACCTTTCTGGCGCTGTCGTCTGTAGATCGAACCGTTGTTGGTGTCGATATTGATGCACAGAAGATCGAACTCGCTCAAGAGTCGGTGAGACATCTGCGCCAAGGCGAGGCAACCATCTCTTTCGAATATCGGCCCTCTGGAGAGATCCTGACAATCGAAGGCGGTTGGGACGCAATTGTTTTCGCCGACGTGCTGTATCTCGTCGCACCGGAAGATCGATCGCGATTACTTTCCGATTGCATTGCGGCGCTTGCCCCAGGCGGGCGCCTGATTGTGAAAGAAGTCAATACCGAGCCACGAATCAAGGCTCTTGTTGCACAGTTTCAAGAGTTCCTTGCCACCAAAGTTTTGAGAATTACCGATGGCGATGCGCTGGATTTCCCTTCGGCCGCCGATATCGAAACGTTGATTTCGTCCGGGGGTCTCACGACTCGCGTGGGACGAATCGACAAGGGATATTTCCATCCACATTGTGTTGTGGTGGGAACAAAGGCCAGTACCTAGAAGAGTGTGGGTGGCGTGTCGGTGTTGTTGCCACGTGCCGGAGCGGTTTGAGGATTCTGAAGTTCCTCAACCTCAGCGACTTCGTCCCAATCAAGTTCTTCGTCGGGTTCGGGAGCTTCACCGTCGACATCTTCGGTAACGCCGGTATCGCCAAACGAAAGAGCCATGAGAAATCCGCGGGCGCGTTCAGCTAGCGGGTACCGCGCAACGAGCGCGTTGAACGCAGGGGAGTGGTTCGCTTCGACAAGATGCGCGAGTTCGTGCACGAGTACGTAGTCAAGAATCCAGGGTGGGTATGCAGCGAGTCGATTCGAGATGCGGATCTCGCCAGTGGAGGGTGTGCAAGATCCCCATTGGCTGCGCTGATCGGCCCACACCACTGAGGTGGCTTTTGGGAGCTCAAATCGTTTGGAAAGACGTTGCGATCGAGCCTCGAGATCGACCGATTCAGATCGGTAACGGCGTTCGAGACGCGCAACCAGGTAATGGACGTGTTCGTCGAGTTCGCTCTGAGACATCGATGCTGGTGCTTGCACCCGTATAACGCCATCGACGATGGTCGCTTGCACCGTCTTGCGTCGACGCCGAGACCGCACAATTTCGACGGGAAGCGATGATCGGCCGGGCTCGGTCACTGCCCCACTCAGATCTGATCAGGAATGGTGATCTCGTCATCCTCGACGAGTACGACGCGCTCGCCGAGTTCAAGACGATCGCCATGGTGGGTGAAGACTCTGCCGCCGAGGTTGGGCATCCGTTGCCACTGCTCAGAATGCTGGACTTCGAGCGTGCCGATCACGCCGCCATGGGTAAGCACGAGTACATCGGCGCCCTTGTATTCGTCGTGGATGCGGTCAAGCGCAGCGCGGGTGCGCACGAGTAATTCGTCGTGGAGTTCGTAGCCAGGCGGCCACTTGTCGTGGCCCAAGTAGCCAGGCCACTCCGATTCGATTTCTGCGCGCGTGAGGCCTTCCCATTCGCCGGCATCGCGTTCCATCAGGTCGGCGTCAACGACGATCGGGCCGACACCGATTTGTGAACTGATGATCTGTGCGGTTTCGAAGGCACGGATGAGCGGCGAGGCGACGATGAGATCAACTGAGCCAATGCGCTGCGCCGCATGGAATGCCTGTTGCCGGCCAAAGTCGGTGAGGGCGGGGTCGGCCTTGCCCTGCCATCTACCAACGGCATTCCATTCCGATTGGCCATGGCGTACGAGAAGGAGGCGAGTCACGGCGTGACGGTACCCGACCCCGAGACTGTGGTGTGGCGCTCAACGCGTAACCTGCGCCTGTGGCTTCTCTTCGTTTGTTCGCGTCGGCTCGGGAAGCCGCAGGCATTGGCCGGGACACGATTCCGGGTTCCACCGTCGACGAAGTCCTTGCCGAAGCAGTACGCCGCTATGGGCCTGCATTCGCAGAGGTCGTCGCGAACAGTCGCGTGTGGTGCAACGGGGAACCCGCCTCTGGCGAAACTTCAGTGGGCGATAGTGACGAGGTCGCGGTTTTGCCGCCAGTTTCGGGTGGGTTCCGATGAGCGGTTCACGCGCGACGTCATCGCTCATTCGCCGCTTTGCTTACGTCCCCAAGCCGGACGGGCCTCATGCTCGCCTTGGAGTGCTTTGGTTCATCGTGGCCTGTGTTGCATGTGCGCTTGGAACGCTCTCGGTTGCCGTTCTTTTCGCAGTAGTTGCTGCCGTGGCTGCGATGCAGACCGTTCGTGCGTGGAGCGGTACCGGTCGACGAGCAGCACCTGTACTCGGCGGTGTTGCCGCTGCAGTTGTTCCAATCACGGCGGTGGCAGGACCTATCGGATTTATTGCCGGTGTTGTTGTCGCTAGTGCGCTCTTGATCATCGGTGGAGTGGTGCTTCGCAGCAATGTCGCTGTTGGGCTTCGCTCAGCAATTCTCCCCGCTATCGCAGCAGGTTCGGTTGTTCTGATTGGCCGCACCGACATGGGAGCGCTTGTTGTTCTGCTTGTGCTCGTAAGCGCCTACGAAGTCGGCGATTACCTCATGGGCTCAGAGGCCAACAGCCTGTTTGAGGGTCCACTTTCGGGAATCGCTGCCGTGCTGGTCGTGACCTTCGCTGAAGCGGTTTTCCAATTTGGTCCGTTCGACAGCCGCGCCGGTTGGGTGTTTGGTGGGCTGGTCGCAGTTCTCGCTCCGCTTGGGGCGCCCTTGGGGTCGGCACTCGCCCCGTCGGCAGTGTTGGCAGGACCAGCATTGCGGCGTCTCGATGTTTGGTTTGTTGTGGCTCCGCTATGGGGCCTGATGCTGGGTAATTACTTGTCCTAAGTCGCCTGAGAGCTGCACAGAAGCGGTTCGGAGGGCCAAAAGGTGTTCCTTGCGGCATTCGCGCCGTAGCGTGAGGGAGTCATGCGGTCCTTAGCGGTGCTCTCCTTGCACACCTCCCCCCTTGCTCAACCGGGCATCGGCGATTCAGGCGGGATGAATGTGTATGTGCGCGAACTGGTTGGCGCGCTCGCGCAAGCGGGCGTGAAGGCTGAGGTCTACACGCGACGATCAGCCGAAGATCAGCCCGAGTTCGTCGATGTCGAACCCGGCTTTCGTGTCGTCCACATCGATGCCGGCCCGCTTGATCTTCCGAAAGAAGACCTGCCGCAGGTTCTCGATGAATTTGGCGAAGGTGTTGCGCGGCACCTTCGGCGCGACGGCGGCCCCGACGCGATTCACGCCAACTACTGGCTGTCTGGAGTCGTTGGCCACCGCCTGAAGCATGAACTTTCGCTGCCGCTTGTTTCGACATTCCACACGCTTGCGCGTGTGAAGGCGGAAACCGGCGACGAAGAGCCAGAGGTTCGCGTGCAGGCTGAAACTGAAGTCATCGCATGCTCCGATGCGATCCTGGCGAATTGCGCTGCAGAAGTTACGCAGTTGGTTGATCTCTACGGCGCCGATCCCTCTCGAATCGAAATTGTTCCCCCGGGTGTTGATCACGCGTTCTTCTCTCCCGGTGATCGCGGTGGTGCTCGTTACGCGCTCGGTTTGGGCGATCAACCAGTGCTGCTTTTCGTTGGACGCATTCAACCGCTCAAGGGACTGACTGTTGCGATTGCCGCACTCGCAGAACTTTCCGATACGCATCCCGACGCGATGCTCCTTGTTGTTGGTGGAGCGAGTGGCATCGAAGGAAACGCGGAATTCCAAGCGGCGTTGTCTCTCGTTGAGGCGCTCGGACTCCAAGATCGAGTGCGGTTTGTCCCTCCTCAGCCCCATCATCTTCTTTCCACCTACTACCGCGCTGCCGACGTGTGCATCGTCCCCAGCCGTTCAGAATCCTTCGGTCTCGTTGCACTGGAAGCCGCAGCATGCGGAACGCCGGTGGTCGCAGCGGCGGTTGGCGGATTACTCACCCTCGTTGAGGACGGTTCGACTGGTTTCCTCATCGACAATCGCGACCCTCGCGACTTTGCCGCAGCGCTCCGAACGATTCTCGATTCGCGGATCATTGCCGACGCGATGTCGATTGCTGCTGCCGAAAGTGCCTCGCACTACACGTGGTCGACGACTGCGGCTCGGCTTCGCCGTCTCTACGCCGATCTCACCTCTCGTGCACTTGTGACGTGTGACTAACTCATGGCTGATGAAATCGCAGACGACGCTGAGCTCGACGCCATGGAGCTTCGTATTAGTGCTTGGCTCGCCGATGAGCTCCAAACCAATCCATTCGTTGCAGCAGTGGAACGCGGTGAGCCTTCAGAGCGACGCTGGTATGTCAGAGTTCTTGGCGAAAGCAAAGACGTGTTCACGATTTGGTTCACGTTGCGTCAACGAACGCTGCATTACGAGACCTATGTGACGCCAGCGCCGGACGAAAATCACGCAGAGTTCTACGAGCACTTGCTCCGCCGCAATCGCAAGACCACGGGAATGGCGTTCTGTATCGGTGAAGAGGAAGCGATCTTCCTTGCCGGTTCGTTGCCGGTCCACGCAGTCGATGAAGGTGAACTCGATCGAATCCTGGGTTCGCTGTACATGTACGTGGAACAGTTTTTTCAACCGGCGCTGCGAATCGGTTTCGCGACACGGTTCTCGAATAACTGACGCAGAGGCACTGCTTCGGAAATCGCCGTTCGGCCCATGCGGGATGTCCGCACTGGTTTCTACGCTCGCAGTTGTCCGGGTGGAACGAACTTCTGCAGTCATCGGGGAAGTGAGTGTGGCGGTTCGACCACCCGGACGACGATCGCCCGTTTGGTTGGGCACGACCGGACTGGGCGTCGCAATGCGACCCTGCGCAGAACCTATAGCGGGCCGGGCGGGTCGATTGGGTAGCGTCTTTCCATGATTCGACTTCAAATCATTGGTGGCGGCCGTATGGGCGAAGCCCTTCTAGGGGGATTGCTCGACGCTCGTTGGGCCGAACCGGCCGAGATCGCTGTAATCGAACGCGTCGCCGATCGACGCGACCAACTCACGTCGCTCTTTCCCGGCGTCGTCGTAACCGATGCCATCGTGCAGGCCGAGGGTGCTGTTATTGCAGTGAAGCCCGGTGATGTTGCCGACACTTGCCGAGCACTGGCCGCGGCGGGTGCAACTCGCGTGTTGTCAATCGCCGCCGGCATCACGACTGCGGCATTGCAGAGCGCGCTTGGCGTGGGCATTGCCGTCGTGCGCGCCATGCCCAATACCCCTGCTGTGGTTCGGGCTGGTGCGGCTGCGATCGCACCTGGTTCTTCGGCGTCCGAATCCGATCTCGATTGGGCGTCTTCGGTTCTTGAAGCCGTGGGCGTTGTTGTTCGGGTTTCGGAAGACAAACTTGACGCCGTCACCGGCCTTTCCGGCTCGGGGCCCGCCTACGTTTTCGTGATGGCCGAAAGCATGATCGAAGCGGGTGTACTTGTCGGTCTTCCCCGAGATGTCGCCGAAGTTCTGGCCGTGCAGACCTTGCTTGGATCCGCCAGCCTTCTCGAATCAAGCGACGAAGCGGCCGCATCGCTGCGAGCCCAGGTCACCTCGCCGGGCGGAACCACCGCTGCTGGCCTTCGTGCACTTGAATCAGGCGGGTTTCGTTCGGCAGTGCTTGATGCGGTCGCCGCAGCCACCGACCGTTCCCGAGAACTCGGTCAGGACTGACATTGCCGGCCCGCCGGTAACCTGTGACTCCCATGCCTCGCTACGACACCGTTTCCTTTCTCTCTGATTACGGACGCGTCGACGAATTTGTCGGCGTCGTGCATTCGGTGATTCGTTCGATCGCACCCGAGGTGCGAGTCATCGATATCACTCATGACATCCCTGTCTACGACGTGCGCGCTGGGGGATTGGCGCTTGTGCGGGCCGCGAACTATCTCGCCCCGGGAGTCGTTGTCGCCGTGATCGATCCCACGGTTGGCACCCCTCGTCGTCCGATCGCTGTTGAGATTGGTGGTGGATCATCGGTCTTGGTTGGGCCCGACAATGGCGTTCTTGCTCCTGTCGTGCAGCTGTGCGGTGGGGCCGATCGGGCCGTCGAAATCGTCAATCCCGACTATCGCTTTACGACCGAACCCGGAACCTTCGACGGGCGCGATGTCTTTGCCCCGGCTGCAGCGCATTTGTGCAATGGCGTCGACCTTTCCGAACTTGGCCCGGCCATCGATCCAATTTCTCTGTTCCCGGCGATGATTCCTCTGACACGCGAAGAAGAGGGCCGTCTCCACGCTGAAGTGCTGTGGGTCGATCATTACGGCAACGCGCAGCTCAACGTCGACCCCGATGAACTTGAAGCATTCGATGAAACGATTCGTTTAGTGATGGACGATGGCTCTCGCGTCGCTCGTCGAGTTGGAACATTCGCCGATCTCGATCCAAACGAAATTGGTCTCATCGTCGATTCTTACGGTCTTGTCGCCATTGTTCTCGACAAACATTCAGCTGCTGAAGAACTCGGACTCTCGAGTACGTCTGCAGTGACGTTTGAACAATTCGATGAGACACGTCCACCCAGCATCATCACACCAGTGCAACTCGGCCAACGTCGAACCTGAGGAACAACTATGCGACCCGGAACCGTCATCGCCGTTGGCATTCTGCTTTTCGTTATTTTGTTTGCAGCAGCACTGCAGCTGTTCGCGCTCGCCCTCTAGGCGACATCAGCCTTTGGAGCGCGCCACTCTTCGGGTTCGGGGACAGCGCGCAACTGCGCTGACGATTGTGAACTCGTCATTAGGAAGCCGACGAAGATCACTGAGATACCTACAACGAGCGAAATCGCAAAGCCGTCCATTTCATTCACGACCGAATTGAGCAGACCGCCGGCGCTGAGAATGAGTGTTCCGGTTGCGATGAAGAGATTTGCAATCGCAAGACGTCGAAGTGACGGAGGGCCTGTTCGAGTGGTTGCAGTGTTCGCTCCCGCCCGCCAACCGCGAAAGAGTCGCCACGCGCTCCAAATTGCGCCGGCAATGATGACGACGGCAGCGACACCAGAACCAATGGCCGCAGCGATGCGGGGTCCGGCCCCGAAGACGTCTTTGCCCTGGGGCAAGACGTCGGAAGCGATCACGCCGGTGAGGGGCGCAGCCACGATGATCCCGGTGCAGAACGCGCCCAACAACGAAATGATTGCCGTCCATCGTCGACCGTGTTTCGGGCCGGCTAAGAGTTCAACGGTGCCAAGCGCGAGAAACGGAACGTTGAGAATGGCGCCAAATAAGTAGAATGATTTGAACGACCACTCGCCCCATCCGACTCCCGCTCCCCACCACAACGAGATTGAGCCGAGGGCGAACATGATGAGCGAAAGCGTCCAAGCGGCCTCGTGGCGCTTACGGCCCCGAAGCCAACGTTCGCCCGTTGAGAGGGCAAAAGCCAGCGATACCAAGGTGGCGGCGGCAGCGAGAGCGGCATGCATGGCCACAGCGTAGGGGGGACGGAAGCCGGGACCTCAAGGCGACAATCGCTGCCGGGACTTTGTGAACAAACGAACGAGGTCGGTAACGTGGTGCTCCGTGGACCGTAAACGCCGAATTCCCGAAGCCACCGTGGCGCGATTGCCGGTGTATTTGCGGACCCTGCTCGAGGTCCAGGCCGAGGCTATGACCACGATTTCTTCTGAGCGCTTGGCCGAACTCGCAGGAGTGAACGCAGCGAAGGTTCGCAAGGATCTTTCCTATCTCGGGTCCTACGGCACCCGAGGGGTGGGGTACGACGTCGACCACCTCCTTGTGCAGATGAGCCGCGAACTTGGTCTCACCCGCGATTGGCCAGTGGCCATTGTTGGTGTCGGAAATCTCGGTGCTGCCCTGGCCAACTATGGCGGGTTCGGCGATCGGGGATTCCCCGTTGCCGCACTTGTCGATGCAGATCCTTCAAAGGTCGGCACCATGTTTGGCGGCCACAAAATCCGTGATCTTGATGATCTTCCTGCGCTTGTCGAGGAACTTGGCATTGCCATTGGCATCATCGCAACACCAGCTGCTGGGGCACAGGAAGTCGCCGATCGTCTCGTTGCTGCCGGAGTCACGTCGATTCTGAATTTCGCGCCCGCGGTTGTGACCGTTCCCGATCACGCCCAATTGCGCAAGGTTGATCTTGCCCTTGAGCTGCAGGTTCTGAGTTTCTACGGACAACGCGAATCCATTGGAGCGTCGTTGCGTGAGGAACTCGGTGTTTCTGCAGAATCAAAGGAACCGGTGGGCTGAGATGCCATTCGATCAGCCGCTCTATCCCGTGAACCTTTCGCTCGCTGGTCGTCGGTGTTTGGTTGTCGGTGGCGGGCCAGTGGCATTGCAGAAGGCTCGTGAACTCGTGGTGTGTGGTGCGAGCGTCGAGGTTGTTGCCCCCGAAATCCTGGACGAGATCGCTTCCCTCGATGGGGTCATCTGTCACAAGCGCCCCTATGTCGCCGGCGAGGTGACTGGCTATCGACTGGCGATCACGGCTACGAGCGACCCTGCGGTCAATCGACAGGTCTTTCTCGAAGGCGAATCGCTTGGGGTGTGGGTCAATAGCGCCGACGATCCCGCCAACTGTGCCTTCGCTTTGCCCGCCCGGGTAAGGCAGGGGCCCCTACTGGTCACCTTCTCTACCAGTGGATCCTCGCCCGCTCTCTCAACATGGCTCCGGCGTCGCTATGGTCCTGAGTTCGGACCCGAGTACGCCGTACTGGTCGAGATCCTTACCGAAGCACGAGCCCGGCTCCTCGCCGAAGGTACGTCCACCGAGGGTCTGAACTGGCAAGGAGCACTGGATTCGGGAATGCTGGAACTCATCCGCGAGGGTCGCCTCGCCGAAGCTAAGGAGCGCCTCCAGGCGTGTCTGTCGTCGTCGTTGGACTGAATCACCGCACGGTCCCACTCGCTCTGCTCGAGCGGGTCACGATCGATGACGCTCGGCTGCCCAAAGCGCTGCACGATGTGTTGTCGCACGACCACGTAAGCGAAGCCGTGGTGTTGTCGACATGCAATCGCACCGAGGTCTATGTCGTGGCCGAAAAGTTTCATCCGGCCTATGGCGATCTTCGCACCTTCTTCTCTGAACTCGCGTTTGCTGCGCCTGAAGAACTGGCCGACCACCTCTATGTGCACGATGCCGATGCGGCTGCCGGACATCTCTTCCGCGTTGCCTCGGGTATCGACTCCGCCGTTGTCGGCGAAGCCGAAATCCTCGGTCAGGTTCGCCGCTCTTGGGAGATCGCTCAGACCGAAGGCGCAGCCGGATCACAACTCAATCTGTTGTTCCGTCATGCGCTCGAAGTTGGAAAGCGAGCTCGTACCGAAACCGGTATCGGCCGTCACGTTGCATCGGTGTCAACTGCGGCAGTGGCAATGGCTGCTCAACGACTTGGCTCTCTTGAAGGCCGCTCCATCCTCGTGATGGGTGCTGGCGAAATGGGCGAGGGCATGGTTCGTGCTCTTGCCGCCAATGGTGTCTCCGACATCCGTATTGCGAACCGAACCTGGGAGAACGCCGCCGAACTCGCAGAGCGCCTTGGCGGAACCCCGATCCGTCTTGCTGAACTCGACGCCGCGCTTTCCGAGGTCGATCTTCTCCTCACCGGTACCGGTGCGAATTCGATGATCATCGAACACTCCGACATCGAACGAGTCATGCGAGCACGTAGCGATCGCGAGATTCTCGTGGTCGATGTTGCTGTTCCTCGCGATGTCGATCCTGCTGCTGCAGACATTCCTGGTGTCACCATTCTCGACATGGACGACCTTCGGGCGTTCGCCGAAGCCGGCATGTCAGAACGTCGTCGCGAAGTTGCATCGGTTGAGGCCATGTGCGCCGAGGAACTCGAGCGTTATCTCTCGGTGATCTCGGCTCGCGGAGTAGCGCCGTTAGTTTCTCGCCTACACGAACAATCCGAAGAGATTCGCGTTGGCGAACTCGATCGTCTTCGTGCCCGTCTGGGCGATCTCGATGAACGTCAACTCGAAGCACTCGATGCGCTGACAAAGGGAATCGTGGCCAAGCTGCTTCATCAGCCGACAGTTCGCTTGAAAGATGCTGCAGGCTCGCCTCGTGGCGAACGTCTGGCAGAAGCCCTTCGCGATCTTTTCGAGCTCTGAGTCCACCATGACCGGGGGCGGTCCCGACGCGGTGACACTTCGATTGGCAACTCGAGGCAGCGCACTTGCGCTGTGGCAGGCCGACCATGTGACGACGCTTCTTCACGAAGCGGCTAGCGCTGCTGGTCGTTCGGTGCTGGTTGAAAAGGTGATCGTGGAGACGATGGCTGACCAGCGCCTCGATATTCCGATCGACGCAATGGGCGGCAAAGGTGTGTTCGTCAAGGAGATCCAGGCTGCGGTGCTCGATGGTCGCGCTGATTTCGCTGTTCATTCCGGAAAAGACCTTCCGGCGCTCACTCCACCCGAGCTGGTCATCGCAGCAGTCCCAGAGCGTGGCGATGTTCGCGATGTTCTTGTCGGGTCAACTATCGATGGCCTGCCCCAGGGTGGTCACATCGCCACCGGCTCCATTCGTCGCAAGGCGCAACTCGCTTCGCTTCGACCCGATCTCGTGTTTTCTGGTCTGCGCGGCAACATCGCTACTCGGCTCGCAAAGGCTGATGGTTTCGACGCCATCGTGATGGCAGCTGCCGCAATCGAGCGCCTGGGTATTTCGCTCAACGATCGCGTTGTCGAAGTGCTTGAACCTTCGGTGATGCTGCCGCAGGTTGCCCAAGGAGCACTCGTCATTGAATGTCGAGATGACGACACAGCGACTCGCGAGTTGTTGTTGGCGCTGAATCACGCGCCAAGCCGTCAATGCGTCGATGCTGAGCGGGCGTTTCTTGCTGAGCTTGGTGGTGACTGCGATCTTCCCGTTGGGGCATACGCCGTGATTGACGGTGACGGACTTCGCATCGATGCACTCGTTGCTGCACCGGATGGCACAACTGTGCTTCGTGATTCACGAAGATGCGCAGTGGCCGAGGGTGAAGCAACCGGACGCGCGATGGCCCGCTATTTGCTTGACGACGCGGGCGGTTCCGCTCTGCTTGGTCGGTAGGGCCAATGGTTGAGGATCAACCGGACGACGAGTTCGTCGAACGTGAGGACCGCGAGATTGGGGTCGGCCCGCATCCACTTCCGTGGCCTGCGGACGCGCGATTTGATCCCGAACTGCTTGAGCACGGCGATCGCCGAAATGTGGCTGACGCGTATCGCTACTGGTCACACGAAGCAATCGTCACCGACCTCGACACGCGTCGACATCCATTTCATGTTGCTATCGAAAATTGGCAGCATGATCTCAACATCGGAACGGTGGTTCGCACTGCAAACGCGTTCAACGCCGAGGGTGTTCACATCGTGGGCAAGAAGCGGTGGAACCGTCGCGGCGCAATGGTGACCGATAAATACATGCACGTGCATCATCACGAAAGCATCGATGCGCTCATCGCCTGGTCCACAACGAATGATCTGCAAGTTGTTGGAATCGACATCATGCCTGGTGCTGTCCCAATCGAGACGGCGTCGCTGCCGAAGCGCACGATGTTCATCTTCGGTCAGGAAGGGCCGGGACTCAGCGACGAAGCCTGTGGCGCGTCGTCAATGGTCTGCTCAATCGCCCAGTTCGGCTCAACTCGTTCGATCAACGTTGGTGTCGCTGCGGGTATTGCGATGCACGCGTGGATCCGCGAGCACTCGGCCCCACCTTCGCCATAAGAAGCGCCTAGGTTCCTGCCGTGGATACGGTCTGGATTCTCGGTGATCAACTGCGACGCGACACCGGCGCACTCGCTGACTGTCGCCCGGGCGAAGTTCGAGTGCTCATGGTCGAGAGCGATTCGAAGGTCGGATCAGGTCGCTGGCATCGTCAACGACTTCATTTCGTGCTTGCGTCGATGCGAAGGTTCGCCGAGGAACTAATAGCCGAAGGATTTGCTGTTGACTACCGGCGCGCGTCGTCGATGCGAGCCGGGGTCATCGCTCACCGGGAGGAGTTCAAGCCGGAACGTCTGCGAGCGATGTCCCCGATGTCGTTTGACGGACTCGAGCTTTTGCGGGCGCTCGGTGTCGAGGTGATCGACAACGATCAGTTCTTGTGCAGCGCGCAAGAGTTCGCATCGTGGGCGGGTGATCGTTCGAATCTCAAGTTGGAAGATTTCTATCGGTGGCAACGCCAACGGCTGAATATCCTCATGGATGGCAAGAATCCTGTTGGTGGGACATGGAACTACGACGCCGAAAACCGAGAGCCACCGCCGAAAGATGGCCGCTCATGGCCGGCGCCGATCATCGATTCACTTGATGCGACTGATGCGCGGGTCATCGCCGATATTGCGCGACGTGCACCCGAAGCGTTCGGTTCGTCATTCGATGGATTGTGGGCAACCACTCGCAGTGGCGCTCTGGCTCGGCTCCATCAGTTTGTTGACGAGGTCCTCCCGCTTTTTGGGCCGCATGAAGACGCGGTCATGTCAACGGAGTGGAAACTCGCACATTCGGCGTTGAGCCCGTATCTCAACATCGGCTTGCTTCATCCGCGCGAAGTTGTTGACGCTGCGCATGTCGCATTCAATGACGGGCGCATCCCGATTGCTTCGGCCGAGGGCTTCATTCGTCAGGTCATTGGATGGCGTGAGTACGTATGGGGCCTTTACTGGCTCTGGATGCCCGAGTACCGAAAGCTCAATGTTCTTGAAGCGGAAAGTCCGTTGCCTGCGGCGTTTACGGGTGGCGAAACGGATATGGCCTGCATCTCACACACGGTGAAGGCAATCGATGACCGCGCATGGGCACATCACATTGAACGTTTGATGGTTTTGGGCAATCTCTCTCTCACCTCCGGCGTGCGTCCTGGCGCGCTCGTGGACTGGATGTGGAAGTCGTTCATCGATGGCGCCGAATGGGTGATGCTGCCGAATGTGATTGGTATGGCGCTGTATGCCGATGGCGGGCGGATGTCAACGAAGCCCTATGCCTCGGGTGGCGCGTACATCAACAAGATGAGCGATCACTGTGGTGACTGTCGCTATGACCCGAAAAAGCGGATCGGTGAACACGCGTGTCCGTTCACGACGCTCTATTGGGATTTCTTGGCAAGAAACGAGCCGGCACTTCGCTCGAATCATCGACTTGGAAACCAATTGGGTTCTATGCGAAAGCTCAAAGACCTTGACGCAGTGAGAGAACGAGCAGTTGAAGTGCGGTCTAGGCTCAGAAACGGTTCGATCTAAAGAGACAGGCACATGAAACTCCGCACATTGCTGTTGGCAACGCTGATGGCGGCAATGGTGGCTTCGGGTTTGGTGGTCTCGGTTGATCAAGGTGTTGGGCGAGCCTCGACAGTTGTCCACTTTGGCGCGGTTGGTCCTGTTGACGTCACTGTGTGGGGGCAGACATCACTGACTCCGACGACCATGGTGTCGTTGACGACAGAAATTGCGTTGACGTTTGGCCTCCGAACGGATCGAGCCTCGTTAGAGGCTCATGCGATTGCGGTTTCGGATCCGAAGTCGGCCGACTACGGAAAGTTTGATTCGGTGGCGACAACGGGGGCGCGGTTTAATGCCTCTGACCAAGCACTTTCCACGATTGAAAATTGGTTCGCGTCGCACAATGTCCAGATTGCAATCGATGCAACCCGTTCGTATGTGACTGCAAGCGTTCCCTTGTCAGTGGTCGAACAAATGATTGGCACGACATACGGCACCTATGCGGCGGCAGGAGTTCCACAAAATTTGGTACTGCTTACGCCAACGGCGGCGGTGTCGACGCTTGTGAGTCCGCTTCACGAGGTGATTGATCGGGTCGCTGGCGCAACGGCGCTGTGGGACACGACATCGGATTCGCAGTCTCCGCTCGCAGTGCCACCGGAGTCTGACCTCACGCACTACTCACCGAGCAGTGTGTCGTCCCTGCAGCCGGCGTTCGGTGGGACTCCTGAACGCACCGGAACGTTTGTTGATGGCTGTGCCGCTGCTGAATCGGTGTCGCCTCTGGGATTTCCGATGGGATTGTCACCGGCCCAGTTACGCACGGCCTATGGCATCGACCACTTATGGAATGCGGGATATCGCGGGCGCGGTGCACGAATCGCAGTGCTCGATTTCAACGGTTACCTGCACTCGGATATTGACGTGTGGCGAGACTGTTTCGGTCTTGCCGGAACGCCAGTCACTGATCACATCGTTGGTTCTCCGGGATTCGACCCCGGGGTGTCTGACGAAACGACGCTTGATATCCAGACGGTGATTTCATTCGCACCCGATGCTGATCGGATCGACTGGTTCGGTGTCGAGGGTTCAGCGACAACGCTGATCGGGCAATACCTGCAGTTATTCTCAGCTCCGTTGGACGCATCTAAAACAGGTGGTGTTGCACCTGATGTTCTCACGGCGAGTTTCGGAAACTGCGAGACGAACCTCTTTGAGGATGATCCCTCGTATCTGGTTGGAATCAGCATTTTTGATCAAGTTCTTGCTACGGCGGTTGCGTCAGGAATCGGCGCATTCGCGTCCACGGGTGACACCGGTTCGACCGGTTGCTATCCAAATGGGCCGGGCACTCCGGACAACACGGTGGCACCGCAATTTCCTGCATTGAGCCGATGGATCACTGCCGTGGGCGGAACGAACCTCACACTTGGCCAGGACAACCGCATCGTTTCATCTGGAGTCTGGAACGATCGCTGGTACTCGCCAACACCACTTCCGCAGGATGGAATTATCGGGAGCGGTGGTGGTGGCCTGAGTCAGTATGAGCGCCGTCAACCATGGCAGCCAATGATCGGTACGGGACTCCACCGTCCAATTCCAGATATTTCGGCGTTCGCTGACGAGTACCCCGGATACTTCCTCTACTTCCAAGGTCAATGGATGGCGGTTGGTGGAACCTCAGCGTCCACGCCGTTTTCAGCAACTGCATTTGCGCTTCAGTCATCGGCACGTGTGGCGCAAGGTCGCACAAAACTTGGATTCGTCGCCCCACTGCTGCACCAACTAGCCAGCAGCGGAGACGGCTACGCCTCTCGCGCCATCGTCGATGTTGTGCTTGGAAACAACGACGCTCACCTTGTTGGGGTGTATCCCGCAGTTGAGGGGTACGACTTGGCAAGCGGTCTTGGTTGGGTGGATCACGGAGTTCTCTTCGAACTCCTGAACCGGACGGATCCAAGCGTTCCGAAGTTCACTGGCTGATTTTGGCGTTACTCCACTGAAGCGACTTCGTAGCCCGCTTCATCGACTGCCGCTCGTACATCGGCTTCGGTGATTTCGCCAACAACGGTGACGGTCTTTGCGTCAATGTCGACAAGTGCACTTTCGACGTCGTTGAGTGGTGCAAGCTCGCCTTCAATCGCGTTCTTGCAATGGCCGCAGGAAATGCCAGGAACGGAATAGGTACGAGTAGTCATGTTCAGTCCTTTGTGGGGGAGTGGCGACGAACACCTTTGAATCTGCGCAGGCGAAGTGAATTTGTGACGACGAAGACCGAGGAGAAGCCCATCGTTCCGGCGGCAATCATCGGATTCAGCACACCGAATGCAGCGAGTGGAATCGCCGCCACGTTGTAGGCAAAGGCCCAGAAGAGGTTCCCTTTAATCGTTGCCAGCGTGCGTCGAGAAAGTGCGATGGCATCGGCTGCAGCGCGGAGATCGCCGCTCACGATCGTGAGATCGCTGGCTTCGATTGCGACATCGGCGCCAGTTCCGATTGCGATGCCGAGATCGGCTTGCGCAAGCGCGGGAGCGTCATTGATGCCATCACCAACCATTGCCACGATGTGGCCCTGTTCCTGTAGCCGACGAACTTCGGCGACTTTGTCGGCGGGGAGCACCTCGGAGACGACGCGGTCGACGCCAACTTCGGCACCAATTGTTTCAGCGGTGCGCCGGTTGTCGCCGGTGAGCAGCACGACTTCGAGTCCGAGCGAGTGAAAATCGGCAACGGCTTCGGCACTGGTTGGTTTGAGTCGATCGGCGACAACAAGAACTGCATGAGCGGTAAGCGGATCGCCGTCATGATCGGCCCAACCAGCGATGACCGCAGTTCGACCCGCGCTCTCGGCGTCGATGCGGGCTTGGTCAAGTTTGGAATCGATCGTGATGAACAACGAAGAACGACCAACGCCGACATTCCTCGTGATTCCTGAATCAGACGTAACGCTTGCTGTTACTCCTCGGCCAGGAAGATTCTCGAATGCGCGCACAGAGGCCGACATAGCGTCGCCGGGTTTGCGTACGTCAGCGCCAGCCACGATCGCCGCAGCAATCGGGTGTTCTGAACGAGCTTCGACTGCTGCTGCCAGCCAGAGCGCAGCGTCAGCATTTGTTCTGGCGCTCGTGATGACGTCGACCAATTCCATACGGCCTTCGGTGAGCGTGCCGGTTTTGTCGAGCACCGCGACATCGACGCGTCGTGTTTGTTCGAGAACCTCGCCGCCCTTGATGATGATGCCCAACTGTGCGCCGCGTCCGGTGCCCACCATGATCGCGGTTGGTGTTGCGAGTCCGAGTGCGCAAGGGCAAGCGATAATGAGAACGGCAACTGCAGCAGAGAATGTGTCTTGTGCGGAGTTCCCGGTAACTGTCCATCCGATGATCGTGGCGATCGCAATGGCAAACACGATCGGAACGAAAATGCCGGCAACTCGATCGGCGAGGCGTTGAATCGGAGCTCGGGAACCTTGAGCGTCTTCAACAAGCTGCACGATCTGAGCGAGCGCAGTGTCATTCCCAATGCGTGTCGCTTCGACAACAAGGTGGCCGTTTGCATTGATGGTTGCGCCGACAACTTCGTCGCCAGGTCCAACTTCAACAGGCACGGGTTCGCCCGTGATCATTGACATGTCGATAGCGGAATGGCCCTCGACCACGGTTCCATCGGTGGCGACCTTCTCGCCGGGCCGCACAACAAACCGAACGCCAACAACAAGTTCCTCGAGCGGAATTTCGGTCCCATCTTCGAGACGTGCAGTTTTCACGCCGAGTTCCGCAAGTTTGCGCAACGCGTCGCCGGAACGCCGACGTGCTCGCGCTTCGAACCACTTGCCTAAAAGGATCAGGGTGATGATGACGCCCGCAGTTTCGAAATACACATGCGCGGTGTCGCCACTAGAAGACATCCCCGCCATGCCACCCATTGAGTCTGAGGTTTCGTCGGCCGCATTCAAGAAGAACAGCGCGACGGTGGACCACGCCCATGCGGCGAGTGTTCCCATCGAAACCAGCGTGTCCATGGTTGCGGTGCCATGCCGAAGGTTGACAAGTGCTGCTCGATGGAATCCCCAACCGCAATAAAACACAACCGGAGTGCTGAGGGCGAAGGCAACCCATTGCCAGTTGGTGAACATCAGTGGTGGAACCATCGAGATGAGCACGGTTGGCACAGTGAGAACGACCGCAACAAGCAGGCGAATTCCAAGAGTGTGGGTGTACTCCGCCTCGGCTTCGTCGCGGCGGTCAACCTCGGGAACGTGGTACCCAAGCGACTCGATCTTTTCTGCGAATTCGGCTCGATTCGTCACGGTCGGGTCGAAGTGCACCGTGGCTCGTGCGGCAGCAAGATTCACATCGGCTTGAGAGACCCCGTCGATCTTGCTCAGGCCCTTGCCGATTCGAGTCGCGCATGCCGCACAAGTCATTCCCTCGATCGGAAGATCGAGGCGGTCAAGCGGCGAAGCGTTTATCGAACCGGCCATCCCCCCACGATACGGGCGGATCAGTGTTACGGCTCAGCGCACTGGGCGCACCATGCTCACGACAGTGCCAGCCGGCGTTGTCTCTGTGAGGCTCCGGTCGTAGCGGTAGCCCTCGGGATGGCGAAACTTCGCAAGGGCTTTGGGGTCATCGGCGCCGGCTTCAAGGATGAATCGAACAAGCGCTCCCTTCAGCAACTTGTTCCAGTGGTTGACCGTCGTGAAGGTGCGCTCTCCCTTGACGGCTTTACCTTCATCAAGGAACTTCACTGACAGGACTGCATTTGGAGTTGTTTCGGCGTGCGCGGGGGAGAGCGGCGCCCATGCATTGTCGTGCTCCTTAGGTAACAAGTTCCACACCACAGTGCCGCTCACTGTTGGCGCTAACGCAGCAGTCAGCGGTTCGCGCCACCACGTCGACAACTTACCGACAGGTGCAAGTGTTGCTCCCATCTTCAACTTGTAATCCGGGATCATGTCGTCGGGTCGGACAACTCCCCAGAGCCCGCTGAAGATCAAGACCTGTTTGTTGAGTCGTTTCCGATCTCGGGTTGAGAGCGATGCGACATCGAGCGCGTCGTACAGCACGCCGGTGTAACGCTCAATCGCCGGCATCGTGGGCGATGTCAGCACATCAAGATTCGCGCTCGTCGCAGCAGCGAGTGCTTTGCCTTTTACGCCGAGCAATTTCGCACGGCCAGCTTCGTTACCCTTCATCGCTGCGCCGAGTGCTGCGCGAAGCGTTGTGCGATGTTCTTCAAGTTGCGAGAACGAAAGATTGGCGATTCGAAGTTGTTGGCCTGATCCGCCTTCGGCTTTACCTTCGGACGGGGGGAGCAGGATCACTGGTGCAGTCGCCATCTCTCCATCCTGCCCGACAGCGAACGAAGCGTGAACGACAGGCGAATTCATGATGCCTGGAAAATCCAATGGGGAACTTCCGGGCCTCAGATGGTAGAAAGGTGCCTGTGAGGTCGACCAATGGTCGGCGTTGATATCTCGAGGAGGTGACCCACATGCCAGCTAGCGAGCCCCCAAGTACACGCTTTCCGTCGTGTGTCGCCTTCTCCATGTCTCTCTAGTAGTCCTCGTATGTCGCGGACCGAGAGGTGGAGATGGCGTAGTCCGTCCATTTCCCACTCCCGGAGACCGTCATGCCGCAGACACTCAATGCCCCGCGTGCCATAGCACAGCGCCGCAAGCAACGAACAAAGCGCCTTCTCGCCCTCGAGGCAGTTGCTGATTCCCTTCTCTCTGTGTCGGGACTCACTGGCGCGCCAGTCGTGCATTCATCGGGTATCGAAGTGGGACGGCTTGTTGACCTCGTTGTTCGTTGGGAAGGCGAGCCGTACCCGCCGCTCACTGGCCTTGTTGTTCGCGTTGGTCGTCAGCTCACGTGGGTATCAGCCGACAAGATCGGCGAACTTGAACAACGTCGCATCGTGCTGCGTTCAGCGAAGGTGGATCTTCGCGATTTCGCGCGACGCGACAATGAAGTGAAACTCGTCGACGACGTAATCGATCACCAGATGGTCGATGTCGACGGTGTGCGTGTCTTCCGTGCTGCAGATCTGTTTCTTGCGCGCGTCGGTGGCGGCTACCGATTGGTAGGGGCTGACGTCGGGTTCTCTACCTTGGTGCGCCGCCTTGGTCCGGCGCGTTGGCGAGTACGTCCCCATCCCGATCGGGTCATTGACTGGGCTGCGATTCAGCCATTCTCCGATCCCGGTGAACCCGTGCGCTTGAGTCGCGCCAATAGTGAGCTCCGGCGACTTCGCCCTGGCGAACTTGCTGACCTTCTTGAAGAACTCGGTCGATCGCAGCGTCAGGAACTCCTCGCTGCCCTCGATGCCGAGACGGCTGCCGATGCACTTGAGGAAATGGAACCCGATGAACTCGCGGTTCTCCTTCGAGATGCCGATCCAGAACAGGCGGCGTCGTTGCTGGCCGAGATGGAACCAGACGAAGCAGCCGAGGCACTGCGCGATCTCGACGACGAAACCCGTGAAGAACTTTTGGCGGTGATGGACAAGGAAGACGCCGAAGTATTGGTTCGATTGGTGGGTTACGACGAAGAAACCGCCGGCGGCCTCATGACAACTGCGCTGTTTATGTTCGACGCCGATCTCACCGTTGCCGAAGCTCGTCAACGTCTCGAGGAAGCAGAAGACATTGCCCGACTCGAGTCCGTTCTGGTTCTTGACGGTGACGGGACACTGCTCGACGACATCTTGATGATCGACCTCTTCATGGCCAGCCCCGACGACACGCTTCGTTCGCTTATTGGGTCGCCGTGGCCGGTGACTGTCACGGTGGAAGCGCCTATCGAAGACGTCATCGAGTCATTTGTGGAAAATCGCGGATCATCAATCGTTGTTGTCGACGAACAAAGCCGTCCGATTGGTCGAATTCTCGCTGACGATGTTGTTGATGCGCTTATTCCCCAGCACGAGTCCAACCGTCGACCCTTCACGCGATTGCTCGCTTGAACTGAGTCGTCATGACTGAGCCGATCAAGGACCCCGTGAAGTCCACTGGAGCGCGAGCCCCCGCGCCTAAACGGCGTCGACGCTGGATGGTGTGGCTCGCAGTTCTTGGCCCAGGGCTTATTGCCGCCAATGCGGGCAACGACGCAGGTGGCATCGCGACGTACGCGTCGGCGGGATCCCAGTTTGGTTACCGAACACTTTTCGTGATGTTGCTCGTCACAATTGCGCTGATCATCGTTCAGGAAATGTCAGCGCGTCTTGGTGCCCATACTGGCGAAGGCCTGATGTCGCTTATTCGCGAACAGTTCCCACTGCGCGCGTCGGCATTCGCCATTGTCTGTTTGCTCATCGCGAACCTTGGCCTTGTCGTTTCGGAGTTCGCTGGCATCGGTGCGGCATTCGAATTGTTTGGTGTTTCGCGTTACATCTCGATTCCGATTGGCGCTGTTGCTATCTGGGCAGTGATCGTTTTTGGGAACTACCGATACGCCGAGAGGGTCTTTCTGCTTCTTGGTCTCGCGTTCATTACCTACCCCATTGCGGCAATTCTCGGAAAGCCAGATTGGGGCGAGGTCGCTAGCAACACCTTTATTCCGCACCTACTGGGAACCAAGGAGTTTCTCTTCTTGGTTGTCGCACTTATTGGTACGACCGTCACTCCTTATATGCAGTTGTATCAAGCAGCGGCAGTGGCTGATAGCGGTAGCGGGCCAGAGGAGTATCGGATGGTGCGGATCGACACCATTACGGGGGCAGTGTTCGCCAACATCATTTCGATGGCCATCATCATTGCGACCGCGGCGGCAATTGGTGGTTCCGGTCCACTTGAATCGGCCAAGGAAGCCGCTCAAGCGCTTGAACCTGTTGCTGGTTCGGCCGCGCAAATCCTGTTTGGTATTGGGCTTCTTGGGGCCTCGGCGCTTGCGGCAGCGGTGGTGCCGTTGGCGACTTCCTATGCCGTCGCTGAAGCAGTCGGTGTTGAACGATCGGTGTCAAAGACCTTTCGTGAAGCACCGCTCTTCATGGGTCTGTTCACTGCACTCATCGTTATCGGCGCATCGGTGGCGTTGTTGCCGGGCAATCTCATTTCACTGCTGATCAACATGCAGGTGGTCAACGGTCTGATCACGCCAATCATTTTGATTTTCATTTTGATCTTGGCGAACCGTCGATCTGTTCTCGGTAATGCGGCAAACGGGCCCAAGCTCAAAGCAGCTGCGCTCGTTTGTGTTGTTGTGATTGCGATTCTCGCGGTGGTCGTGTTGGTGCAGACGGTCGCTGGTTGGCTCGGGCTGGTCTGAGGTCGTGTACGACATGTGGAGTTTTGATTCACTCATCACGGGTGGCATCCTCAGGTGATGGACTACTTGCGAATTTGGGCGGACGTTGATGGTGAGAGCCACTTTGAAGAAGTGACCCTCGATCGCGTTGTGACTCCTGCCGAACGTGGAGTCGCCGAACTGTGGGTCTCGCCCGGAGTCAATGTCAGCCGAGTGCAGTTCCTAACGGTGCAGGCGGTTGATCAGGTACCTGCACCACACAACGCTCCGCGTCGGCAGTTCGTCGTGTTTCTTGACGGCTGGGTTCGGATCACCGCAAGTGACGGCGAAACTCGAATGTTGCCGGCAGGCAGTGTTGTCTTGGCTGAAGACGAACATGGCAAAGGGCACATCACCGAACTCGAGCCTGGTGTTAGGCGAGTACTGCAGATTCCGCTGGATTGAGTAAAAGACCGCGCAGCAGCGAAACCAAAAGCGCGCTGTACGTCTCAGTCGGATCGGCGAATGCGCACATGTCAAGAATTTCCAAAGCAACTGCTCCATGGCACGCCGCCCAAATTTCCTGAGCCACGATCGCAGCATCTCCGGGGAGAAAGTGCTGAGTGTCGATCGCCCGTTGCACTGCAGTGCTCAATTGCTCAAAAGAGTGAGCCGCAGCCAGAAATGATTCGTCAGAGGCCTCAAAACCGGGAACCACGCGAAGAAACATGACGGCGTAAGTGTCAGGGTTCTCAAGAGCGAAGCGTCGATAGGCCCCTCCCATTTCTTGAATCGCAAGGACGGGGTGGCTGGAGGTTGTCGACGTACGGAGGGCCTCGGCCAGTTCGGTGAATCCATACTCGAACACGGCATCGAAAACGCCGTGCATATCGCCGAAGTGGTTGTAGATGCTCATGGGTGCGACGCCGGCTTCGGTGGCGAGACGACGCACCGTTACTGAGTCAGGCCCATCGGATCCGATGATTGCGAGCGCCGCCTCAACAATCGAACTCGTGACCTCTAGGGAGGGGGTCCGGTGGCGTAGGGGCGCTGAGGTGGAGCGTTTTGCCATAGCCATAAAGCGACTATAGGTCAACGTTCCACTTCTATGGATCATCGTTCTATAGTTTGTCTCTTCGACCGTCCTTCTCTGGAGCTCCCGATGAATTCTGAAACCGTCTACCGCCGTCGTTGGTGGATTCTCGTTGTCCTTGCGCTAAGCGTGTTTCTGGTTGTCGTCGATAACACGATCGTGAACGTGGCACTGCCTACGCTCAGTCGGGATCTGGGAGCGACCACGACGCAACTCCAATGGATCGTCGACGCCTACAGCTTGGTCTTTGCTGGTTTGCTACTTGCCGCAGGTGGACTTGGCGATCGTCTTGGTCGAAAAGGGACGATGCAAATTGGGCTGGTGATCTTTGCCGCGATGTCCGTTTGGGGAGCATTCGCAACCAGTTCAGGCCAACTCATCGCGGCTCGTGGGGCAATGGGTATCGGCGCGGCGCTGGTCTTTCCTGCAACGCTTGCGATTCTCACCAATGTCTTCACTGATCCAACCGAACGAGCGAAGGCGATCGGTGCGTGGTCAGCGGTTTCCGGGATGGCGGTTGCTTTCGGACCCGTCACCGGCGGCTTGCTTCTCGAGCACTTCTGGTGGGGTTCGATCTTTCTTGTCAACGTTCCCATTGTTGCGATTGCGCTACTTGCCGGTTGGTTTCTTGTGCCTTCATCAAAAGATCCCGATGCCGGTGCATTCGATCGGGTCGGAACGATTACATCAATCCTTGCTATTGGCCTTCTCGTCTACACCGTGATTGAGGGACCGCATGCTGGTTGGATTTCTTTCAGAACGATCGGTGGATTCATCGGTTCGGCGGCGCTGCTGGCGTTCTTTGTTTGGTACGAACTTCGCCGCGAAAACCCGTTGCTTGATGTCCGTGTATTCCGTATTGCGCGATTCAGTGCAGCTGCCGGCGCAATCGCAGCAGCATTCTTCACCCTCTTCGGGTTCGTCTTCATCGTCACGCAGTATTTCCAATTCGTGCGCGGTTATTCAACGTTGTCGGCGGGCCTGCATACGTTGCCGTTTGCAATTTTCGCTGCGATTACCGCGCCCAATGCTGCGCGGTTGGCACTGAAATTCGGACCGCGGCGCGTCGTTGGAACTGGGCTGCTCTCGATGATGATCGGATTCATCATCATTGGCCTTTGCGATGCCGATACCGCGTACTTCGGGCCAGTAGTGATTTCGATGGCGTTCATCGCAACCGGACTTTCGCTGGTTACGTCTCCATCGACGGCCGCCGTTATGTCCTCGCTGCCGAAGGAGAAGGCTGGCGCTGGCGCAGCCGTCAACGACACTACGCGTGAAGTTGGTGGAACCCTCGGCGTAGCTGTTGTCGGAAGCGTGTTCGCTTCGGTCTACGCGCCCAAGATTGGCGAGTTTCTTACGAAGTTCCCGCAGGTTCCCGCCGATGCTGTTGCGGCCGCCAAGGCATCAATGGCGGCCGCCATCATCGTGGCGTCCCAAGCCCCCGACGAGGTGAAGCAGTTGTTCGAAACGGCGGCATCAGACTCCTTTATGCAAGGAATGCGACTTGCATGCTTCGTTTGTGCCGGTGTTGCCCTTGTTGGGTCGATCGCAGCATTCGCCTTTCTGCCGGATCTGGAGTCACAAGAAGCGCCTCATCCAGGTGAATGGCCAGAACTCGAAGACGCGTAGGCGGCGATTGGCGGCTGGGATCGCTAAAACCCATCGATTTCGGGGCATGACGCTTGTCACTTCCGAAGAGGGACAGTAACCTCGTCTCCTGTCGTCGCTTCGGTGGCGGCACCGAGGGGGGTCCTAATGACCCACCCGCATTCGTTCGAGTGCGCCGTAGTCCCGGTTCTACTTGCTGTACCGAGTGAACCATCCGACGTTTGTCGGGATTCCAGTCATCTACATAAGGGGAAATCAGTGCCTAAAGGCAATGGAACTGCGTCGGTGGATAGCCGACCAAAGCGCCGCTCACGTGGCGCAGTGTTGGTTGTGGCGCTCGTCGCCGTGCTCAGCATCTTTGCTGCCGCTTGCGGTGGCGGCCGATCCGATTCATCGGATGGAAGCACCAACACCACAGCAAAGTCGACCTCATCAAGCTTTGGCACTCTCGACTCGCCTTGCGGCACGGGTGACGCAAAGGGCGCGACCCAGCAAGGTGTCACCGACACGTCAATCACCATCGGTTACGGCGATGACGCTGGATACGCCGCTGCTCCTGGCCTGAACAAAGAAATGTCCGACGCAATGAAGGCCATGATCAAGTGGTGCAACGATCAGGGCGGCATCAACGGTCGTCAGATCACGGGCAAGTACTACGACGCAGCAATCATGGAAGCCAACAACCGCATGACCGAAGCCTGCACACAGGTCTTCATGCTTGTTGGTCAAGGCTTCTCGCTCGATTCAGTGCAGGAACAGACCCGTCTTGGTTGCAAGATGGCCTCGGTTCCCACCTACTCGGTGAGCGCTGCATTCGCCAACGGTCCTCTTATGGTTCAGGCAGTTCCGAACCCGATTGACAAGACTCCGCTTGCCGGCGCCTACCAGCTCGCTGGTCTTTTCCCCGACGCAGTGAAGAAGGCAGCAATCTTCACCGCCAACTATGCAGCAACCAAGGACTCCACCGACAAGGCCAAGACCTCGTTCCCGGTCGCAGGCTGGAACTTCCTTGACTGTGAACAGACCTACAACATCGGTGGCGAGTCCAACTGGACGCCGTTCGTTCAGCGTCTGAAGGATTGCGGCGCAGAGGTTGTGTTCTTCTCTGGTTCACCTGCTCCGAACTTCCAGAACGTTCTTGATGCCGCAAAGGCCATCAACTTCACGCCGAAGTGGTACGTGGATTCAAACTTCTACGACACAACTTTCGCGAAGTGGAACACCGCCGGAAATGCCGACAACGTGTACGTGCGCATGGCGTTCTACCCGTTCGAGCAGGCTTCGGAGCACCCCGCCGTTCAGCAATACCTTGATCTCATCAAGGCATCGGGTGGTAAGACCGGTCTTCTCGGTGCGCAGGCCACCACGAACTTCCTCCTTTGGGCATCGGCTGCACAGGAGTGCGGAAGCACCCTCACCAGCGATTGCGTGATGGAAAAGCTCAAGGCCATCAATGAATGGGACGGCGGCGGACTTCACTCCAACGCTGACCCGGGCGCAAACCTTCCTCCCGACTGCGGCATGCTTGTCCAGCTCAAGGGAACTGAGTACGTCCAGGTGGCTCCGTCAACCAAGGCACAGATGGAATGCTCGCCGAAGTTCATCGGTAGCGTTACCGGCCCAGTGGTTGATGCAGCCAAGCTCGACGCCAATCGCGTTTCGCTGGTAGCGCAGTAAAACTCAGCGCTTCGGCGCTTCTGCAGAACTGATCAAGGGCGGTCACCGTGAAACTGGTGGCCGTCCTTGTCGGTTTTGCGGACGATCGCAACACCGATCTCACTGCCTCGATGTCTGCCATGGGTCGTTGCGCTGTGAACGATCGGGAGGGCTACTGTCAGGCTTCGGAAACCAAGAGGGAAGTTCATGGGTGCAGGGAAACATTCGCGTAGGCCGCGTATTGCATTGTTAACGGTGGCGCTTGTCGCAGTTCTTAGTGTGTTTGCCGTTGCGTGCGGTGGCGGTCGATCAGATTCATCAGGTGGGACCGCAACAACCAAGGCGCCGGCAGCAACTGACTTTGGCACGATGGCTTCGCCATGCGGGAGCGGTGACGCGAAAGGTGCAACAGCACAGGGCGTCACCGACACTTCGATCACCATCGGTTATGGCGACGATGCCGGTTATGCCGGTGCTCCTGGTTTGAATAAGGAAATGTCTGACGCGATGAAGGCCATGATCAAGTGGTGTAACGATCAAGGCGGCATCAACGGACGTCAGGTCGTTGGCAAGTACTACGACGCAGCGATCATGAATGTTTCCAATGTCATGACGGAAGCCTGTTCACAGGTCTTCATGCTCGTGGGCGAAGGCTGGTCGCTTGATTCCGCTCAGGAGAAGGTGCGAGTGGCATGCAACCTTGCCGCAGTGCCGACCTACACGGTGTCACCGCAATTCGCGAACGGCCCGATGATGGTGCAACCATCGCCGAATCCGGCCGATTACTACGGTGCAGCGAACGCGTTCATCTTCGCCGAGAAACATCCAGAAGCAGTGAAGAAGGCCGCGACGATGTATGCAAATTACGCAGCCACTCAGGACTCAACTGAGAAAGCTGTGATCGCGTACAAGCAAGCAGGTTGGACATTCCTCTCTTGTGATCAGGTGTACAACATCGGTGGTGAATCCAACTGGACGCCGTTCCTCCAGCGATTGAAGGACTGCGGAGCCGAGGTTGTGTATTTCTCCGGTTCACCGAATCCAAACTTTCAGAACGTGCTCGACGCTGCGAAAGCGATTGGGTACAACCCGATGTGGATGCTTGAAGCGAACTTCTACGATTCAAACTTTGCGAAGTGGAACACCTCTGGCAATGGCGACAACGTCTATGTGCGTATGACGTACTTCCCGTTCGATCAGGCCGACAAGATCCCGGCAGTGGCGAAGTATCTCGAAATCATGAAGGCGAACAACGCAACTACTGGGCTTTTGAGTGCTCAGGCAACTGCTGCGTTCTTGCTGTGGGCGCAAGGTGTAAAGACCTGCGGTGCGAACCTCACAAGCGATTGTGTAATTGGCGAACTCAAAAAAGTCACGAGTTATGACGCTGGCGGTCTGCAGTCGCCAACCAATCCTGGCGCCAACATTCCTGGTGACTGTGGTCTCATCGTGAAACTCACGGGCACGAAGTACGAACAGGTGCTTCCGACCATGATTGGTACGCAGGCATGTGACCCGAAATACCTCATCAAGCTCACTGGTCCGGTAGTTGACCGAGCCAAGCTCGATTCGAACCGGATCTCACAAGCTGGTCAGTAGTTCTCGGCGCTTTGGCGCTTCCGCAATGTGATCAAGGGCGGCCATCGGGAAACCGATGGCCGCCCTTGTCGTTGCTATCAGCTGCCCGCATTGCTGAGCCGACTGTTGGAAAAGACGAAGTGGAGGGGAGCCCAGTGTCATTTCCGTCAGGCGCGAAGCACGAGGAGGTACTGGCCTCCGCCTGATTCAACGGCTGTTTCAAATGTTGCGCTGGGTACGAGTCGGCTCAGGCGGTCAAGCAGCCACTGCGAAGCATCATCTGCGTCTTGTTCCGAAGGGCACCGAGCAATGACCTCGCGGCCACCCTTGCGGGAGAGGCGTTCAACGCTTCCGATGATCGGTGCAGGATCGACGACAAAGAGATGATCGGGCCACTCCACAACTGGAGCGATAGCACCCTTCTTTGTGTTGCAGTCGCGATGAGCCAGGCGCTCTGTTCCAAAGATGTCTGTGGGGCTCTTGCCCTTACTCTTCGACTTCGTGGTGAGTGAATCAATGCTGGGACCGCGTGAATCGTTCACCGACATGTCGGGGTCGACGGGTTCATCGCATAACCAGCAACGCCAGTTGTCGAGTTCACCGACGTCGGTGAGATTGGCCATCGGGCAACACTGCTTTCAGTTTGTGGTGCCCCCGAGTGGACTCGAACCACCGCACATGGTTTAGGAAACCAATGCTCTATCCCCTGAGCTACGAGGGCGGGGATGGCGCGGAACGTGGCGCGAAACTCGGCGCAACGGCCCGGAAGCCATGGGGGAAGGGTAGTTCGGGGGTTTGAGGCCGGTCGAAAGTTCAGTTAGATCAAACGGAAGTTTTGAGCGGTGTTTGGGCGCGCTGAAGCCACCCGACCGGAAGTTTCGGGTGGCTTTTGGTTCAGGTCTTGTCGGGTGGGCGCCAGTTCCCGAAGAACTCATCGAGGGAAGCGCCGGTGCGGATCGAGTGAGCGATCAACGCTTTGATGGCGGTGATTCCCTGGTAGGCGTGCATGTTCAGTTGCTGGCGCTGCAGCCCCACAGTCCGTGCACGACGGTTGATGAGATGTGATTTGAGATGGTGATGCATCGACTCGGAGTCTTCGCGAAGGCGGTGCTAGTCGTCAGCTCAACTAGACAACCAGCAGGCACCCTTGCCGTCGCTGGCCTGATCCGAGTTCGCGAGGTAGTTAATCTTCAATTTTCCGCCATCGGCGTTGAAGTCGTAGGGCTGACAGGAGAACTTTCTCTGCCACACGTCTGAGTTGCCGTCGCTCTGCGATTCAGTCAGTGTGAGGACATATGCGTCCTGCGGTTTACCCAGCGGAATGGAGTTGTCTTTGACGAACCCATCGAGTGTGGAACTCAGTCTAGACCTCGCTGAGGGGGACAGTTCACTGATCGTCTTCACGCCAGCTGGAAGTTTGACGACGATGCTGTCCCAATTGCTCGGACTGCTGTCGATGCTCTTCGATACCGGGGTTTCATTCCAACCCCAGTAGTATTTCATCCCTTCTTGATTGGTCGGATCTCGCTGCCCGTCCGGAGCCTGTGGCACTAGGCCGTTGAACCAGGTCTCGCGCGTCCGCCAAAAAGCATTTTGTAGAGCGACCAGGTCGTTGATGTCTGATACCCAGCAGGAAGACCAGTCCATTGCAAACATTGGGGCCTTGCCCGCCTGTCCGCCTGACTCGTTGTAGGGGGTGTTCGTGTCGTTACCGGTGAAGTAGGTGTATTGCGGCAATATGCCTGGGTGGTTGCTGGCGTACTTGAGCCAGTGATCAATCCAGTCGGCCCAACCGTTCCCGCTGAGTTTCGCTTCGCACCTGCATGTCGGGTCGGAGACTAACTTCAGCCCATCAGGGCCCGGAGCGTCAACCTGGTTCACATCGCAGCCTTTGCCGTCAGCACTGCCTGCCCCACCCTTTCCGTCAGAGCCCGGGCAGTCGTAGGAGGAACCGTTCCAGCGGCATCTCTTGTCAGTCGAGTTGGAATCCGTCGGGTAGTAGATGCCGCTATCAAACTTTTTTAGCTGTGTTCCGACAACCACCCCGACGGCGGCCTCGAGGAATGGGTCGACGCCGGCAAGCTGGCCATTGCCATCGGGCGGCGGACTCGAATCTGAGCAGAAATCGATAACAAATCCCTGCATGCTCACATAGCCATCAGTGGCGCTTTCGTTCGCCGTGCCAGTGCATTGCGGCGGGTTAACATACATCTGCGTTGGAGGATAGATGTCGTTGCGTGTGAAGGTCGCCGGTACGACTGTGCTGTCAAGACCGTCAGGTACTCGAAGCAGCACGCCTGAGCCACTCGGTTCGAGCATGGAGTTCAGTGCACTGGCGATGTCGGTCTGACCTGAGTCAGAGGGCGAGGATTCCCCTGACGACGAGCACGCGGCGACCAGGAACAGCACCACTAACACAGTAAGCAGCCGAAGCCACAAATTTGCGAGCGCAGATCCGACCATACAAGGAGGGTAGTCTTCCGCACGTTGGTTTGTAGAGTTGCGCATCGGCATCGGCAGAATTCATAAATGCGCCGGGATGTGGTCGAGGATCACCCGTGCTTGTGAACGCCACGAACACCCAGAGTTCGGCGCATGGGAATCCATCCGGAGTGCCTCAACGCGCTTGCTCAGTGCGGAAGATGTCGCGACCTGAAATGGACGTTTCCGGCACTCCCGAGCGGGCCAACGACTTGGGGCGCTTCGAAACCTTAGGACGCGCGCAGTTGAGCGGCTAGCTGTTCGAGTTGGACAGCGACAGTGTCAGCGGTGGGGCTGTGTTCGGCGGGATGGCTAAGCCGTTGGGTGATCCATTCGCGGGCGAGTTCGGTGGCTTTCAGGTCGCGTGACTGCGCGGCAACGCGCAGCTGGTCCGCGACGGTTTTAGGGAGACGCAGGGAGAACACGATCATCGGGTCGCTCGCTGGCTGCTCGACCTGTTCATAGCCCTCAGTCGGTGCCGAGTGGGTATCCCAGTACTCGGCTAGGCGCTCTATGCGTTCCTGGGGAGTTTCGTTCATCGTGGTCACCTTCCCTGCCTGCGGTACGTCTGTTTTTCGCTGTCATCCATGGTTCGCGCGGTCAGGATGAACACGTTGCCGCGATGGTCTTCACGTAGCAGGGCTACGAAAAGGTAGCGGCCTGCATCGGATCGGCCCAGAGCAATCGTTGACCCGTCTAGCTGGTCATCGACAAAGACCGGGCGACTCGGAAACCAAGGACATCAATCCATGCCAAGGGTTTGGTGGTGATGCCGAGCGAGACAAGGCCGGTACTAATCCCAATCCCCGGATGACGGGAAGCTCGAAAGCGCAGCGGGCCGAGCGCTGCAGTTGCCGACGGTCGCACCGGATTGACCGACAGGCGAGCTATCCCGGGGACTTGGAGCGTCGTGGTAAAGCCGGAGAGACCAACGGATTGGCTCAACACTGGCGTTCGGACGCTGATCCCTCGGGTGCCAACTCCAACCCCGAAACCAGCTACTCCAACACGAATTCCTAGAGATGGAACTCGACCACGGGCGATGCTGCCTCCGGCGCGAGCAGATGTCCGCGCCACTTTCGTCGCCATTCGAAAAACACCCATCTGCTGCAACCCACCTTCCCGTCCAACCGCAACGGTAGGCGAGAAGCATTAGGTGGCGCATTGGCCCGGGTTAGGAGGTCTCGATTGCCGCACGCCAAGTCAGATCGAGCCGCGTTTCACTTTTGGCCGAAACGCGTTTCACTACCTATTTCTGTAAACCCGTCGACCTGCGGGTTTTGAATTACGCGCCATCCCCACGAGGGCGGGGATGGCGCGGAACGTGGCGCGAAACTCGGCGCAACGGCCCGGAAGCCATGGGGGAAGGGTAGTTCGGGGTCTATCGGGCGGTCGAAAGTTCAGTTAGATCAAACCAAAGTTTCGAGCGCCGTTTGGGCGCGCTGAAGCCACCTCAAGTACGTTTCCTTCGTTCGAATCGGATGATTATCGGAGATCTTCAATGCGTCGCTGTTTTTCCCTCTCAGTTATTGCGCTCGGCCTTTCATTGGCCTTGCTGGCTTCGGCGTGTTCTTCGTCTGATTCCACTCGGAGTGCAACTTTTGGCGAAGCGGGTGAGAGTGCTGCTGCTGCTCCGCAGTGGTTGTATGCCGTGGATGCTGCTGATGTGACCGTCATCGAAGATGGTTCAGGGTTTTCGGTGAGCCTTCCCGCTAGTGAGCGGGTGACGGCTTTTACGGACCGGCCGAATCGTCAAACAGACTCCATGACGCTGCTCGAGTTTGCTGAGGATTGGGAAGTTTACGGGTTTGACACTGACCCACCGAATGCTGCGTTGCTGTTGGAGACTGGTTCACAGACCCTTACCAGCGTGGTTGAAATGACCAACCCACGTATCGAAAACGGACAAGTCATCTTCGGCCTCAACACAATCGATGACCCAGCACCCGTCGCGGGAAACACTCACACACACACCCTTAAACCAGCCACCTACAACCACGCATCACTCTTCATCGACGCAACAACTAACTATGTTGTAACCGGAACAGGCGAGTGGACATTAACGGAGGGTGACACGATGACGTTTAACCTTCCCGCCTACGCCGAGGGTTGGGGCATTCAAGTATGCGACTACGCGTCGTTGGTGCTGAAAAAATCATCCCAACCCAACAAAATCGTTTTTGGTACGAGCGGTGTGTCGAATCTCGCGACTCAGAAGGGTTTTACAGAGGATAAAGGGAATGCAACTTTATTGAATACCGACATGGTGGATTGCAACAGCAGCGACACATCTTACACCGGCGTATACACTCATCTCGGCCCTAGCAATATCCAGAGCGCGACCCAGCATGCTGGGGGGACAAAAGTTAAGATTAACAAGTGCCCTAACGTGAACTGGTGCTATTGATTCGCTAGTTTATTCTTGGTTCAAGCGCTGAAACAGGGCTGAATCCCCTACCAACAACGTTTGCCCGAATTATCTGTTTGTCGTTCAAACGACAATTCAGGTTGAAATTGAGGTGATAGATGGTGACGTCACTGTCGAATACGCCCCTGTCGGATAAGGCCAATAGTGGGAAATACGGAACCGGGTTGAGTTCGGTGTCGTGTCTGAGTGAGTCACGGTTGGTGACGCGCAGGCCGGTTCCGCCATTGAGACGTTGGTGCTGTCGTTAACCGGCCCTGTGCCTCCGTCAACAACGACAACGACTGTGTCTCCGTCAACAACCACAGTCGCGTCAGACCAGGTAGTTCCAGTTTTCACAGGCTGAAGCTGCGGCAACATCGCCAGGCCCAAACAGCTCGATAGAGCCGCGTTTCACTTTTGGCCGAAACGCGTTTCACTACCTATTTCTGTAAACGCGTTGACCTGCGGGTTTTGAATTACGCGCACGTCTCAGGAGGGCGGGGTGTGAGTAGGACCTGGCGCGAAACTCGCTGCTCACTAGAGACTTGAGGCGATGGCGTTGTTCCTTAGACGCGCTCGAACATCGACACTTCGGCGGTGAAGGCCTCACGCATCTGCGGAGTGATGGAGGGCCTGGTCCTGTCGATCGCAGCGGTCAGGTCGTCGCCCGTCACTACTACCGATTGCGTTGTCGACCTCGCCCGCGCGAACGCTTCAGCGGCGGCGCGCTGTGCAGCAAGGTCCACATCGCCGGGGGTGAAGCCCGAGCACCTCTCGGCAAGCACGGACGGGTCGACCCCTGCCGCAAGCGTCATGCCGTCCAGTGCCTGAGTCCACAGCATGGTCAGTGCGGTCATGTCGGGCGGGCCGATGCCGATCAGGAGGTCGAACCGTCCCGGACGTAACACGGCGGGGTCGATTGTCTCGACGAAGTTGGTCGCACAGATCAGAAGCTTTCCGGGCCGACGCCGAAAGTCGGGAATGCACTTCAGCAATTCGTTGACCACGCCTGCGGATGCGGGGCGACTCTCACGGGCAGGCGCGATCTCGTCGAACTCATCGATGAAGATCACCACGTGATCAAGCTGGCCCAGCTCCAGGAAGGCTTCACGGAGTTCGTTCGAAAGGGTCCCCTCGCCACTCGACAACTTGGAGGGCAACAGTTCAACGAAGGGCCATCCGAGCCGACTTGCCATGGCTTTGGCGAAGGTGGTCTTGCCGGTGCCAGGTGGTCCGAACATGAGCGCGGTCGCAGGTGGACGGAGACCAATCTGCGCTGCGAGCGCTGGATCCGACAGCGGCGCCACGATCCGCTGATCGATAAGCGTTTTTTCGCGTTCCATGCCGGCGGCAAGGTCCCACAGGTCACCGTCAAGGATCTGGCCACCCCACTTGTCGATGACGCGCACGTCGCCCGGTTCCAACGACAGTGACTTCTCGTACAGCACCATGCCCTCGGTAGCGGTGAATCCACGATTCAACAGTGCTCGTTCGCCGACCTCGCCGGGGCCGAGCAGCGCGGAAATCTTGCGCACACCCACGTGCAACAACCGATCCTCGAGACCTCTCGCTAGCGCCGAACCAATACCTCGGTGGCGCCATTCAGGAGAGATCGCCACCAATTGAGTCCACGCGCCATCGCCGGCTACGCGAGCACTCGCAAGACCGACAAGCGCACCGTTGGCCAATGCCACGACAACGACTGCACCACTATTTACATCGGAGATGAACTGAGCGATATCAATCGGCGAGCTATCAGGCACCAATCGCAACGTCTCGAGAAGTCGCACTGCGGCCCCGATATCGGATGGTGCGAGGTCACATACCTGATAGTCCATGAACTGATACTCGTCGCCAATCACATGGAAATCAACACTGCGTCACACCTTTCCTTGAATGCCAGACCACATCAGCGGATATCGATGCCAGGTCGCGGCTCGCTGGAGTTCGATTCCTCCCCAACTTCACGAATGGACCTCCGAGCAATGGCCCACTGGGCCCTGGACACCAATCGGGGTTCAGGCCACGAAAGGTTTCTGACCTCTCCAAGTGCGAGACCGTTCGTTACGTCTGCGGGTAGCGAGAACCTTCAGGGAAATTGCCATATAACGGGCGTTCTCCTTGCGTGACCGCGTCAACAAGCAAGTCACCTCCAACGAATGCACCCTTCCATGAACTACCTCGACCACCAAAGACTTCTTCACGATCCCCGCGCGACCGAGGTTTGTTTATTCCCACTTTGAAAGCCTGAATATCTTCCTTAATACGCTCTGCAAAATTGAGGTCATCTGTGGCGAGTGACGCAACAAGTGATCCGTTTGATGCATTCATTGCTGCGATCAGTTCGGCCTCGGTATCCACAACCACGATTGAGTCGAGAGGACCAAAAGGCTCTGAGTGATGCAACGCCCAACCAGATGGCGGAGACAGAACACATGCCGGAGCAACGTAAGCAGACGTGTCCTGACCGTCGATGAAACGACCGCGTTCGACATGATCTCGCAAAAGTGGAATTCCACCAGTCCTAACAGCCTCGTCAAAGAGCGAGCGCAAGGACTCTGCCTTTGAGCGCTGTATAACCGGACCGAAGCTGAGTTCTGGTAGCGGATCACTGTCATTTTCAACAGCACATGGATGCCCAAAACTCAAGGAATTGACTACCGGAAAGTACATCTCCAGAAATGCAGGTAAAAGATCTCGCTGGATGACATAGCGCGGATAGGCGGTGCACCGCTGCTTGGCGTATTCAAAGCCTTTTTTCAAATGGCCAGCAAGATCATCCCATTGCGAATAGTTCCAAATGCCCCACGCGTTCAAACCTTCTTGCTCAAGAATGTGACGTTTACGAAAGTCGGCAAGTGTGGTCGCTACCTTGCGACCATTTGACCGCCCCCCAACAAACGCAAGAGCTCCAAGCTCTGGAGATGAAATCAGGGCGTCGCTGAGAGCAGCACCCGAACCAGATACAAGAGTGACTGGCAGACCTGCACGAGCCATACACACATGAGCAAGTGTTAGAGCGTGAAACCCACCTTGCGTCGGTGTCTTCGCAATGACTGCGTTTCCCGCAAGCATTTGGACAAGCTCTGCATGCACCAAGACGCTCAAGGGATAGTTCCACGATGCAATGTTTGACACAGGGCCATTAAGGGGAGTTCGACTTTCCATCTGGCGATCGATTTGAGTCAGATACCACTCCACACCATCGATACAACGGTCTACGTCTGCACATGCCGTACTCCATGGCTTTCCGATCTCCCACACCAAAAAAAGAGCAACGGTGTCGCGAACTTCGCGCAGCAAACGAAGGGCCTCAGCAACTCGACTCTTGCGTTCATCCAAAGAAACTTTTGACCATTCTTTGTCTTGTCGCAAGGCGCCAGACATCGCATCAAATGCCTGCTCACCCGTTAAAAGAGGTGGTCCAGGAATCAAAGTGCCGTCCAGCGGTGAGGCATGAGGCGACGTATCACCAATTTTCGACCAGTCTCCATTTACCAGATTACAAATTCGATCTGATTCGAAAGCTTCTGGTGCAATTGTTTGAGCCTGAGCAAATACATCGCTCCATGCTGTGCCCGTCTTGATTGAAAGTCCCATGAATGGATCCTATGTGTCCTAGATAATTTCGCTAGGGTCCAAGACAGTTGTGGATCGACTCGGTGTTTGTTCTGGACCGCATCCGCACGGGCGACGGTGATCCCCGCATGGTCCGAAGGGGCTGACTGCCATCGCAACTGCTCTTAGTGCGGGTGAATTCCTCAAGGTCGCTCAATCGGTCGCATACTAAATTCCTGCACTCAAGGAAGCACGATGAAGGCCGCCTTTTACTTTTGGCCGAATCGCGTTTCCTTACCTATTTCTCTAACGACGCGATACTCGGCGCAACGGTCCGCAAGTCACTGGGGCAAGGCTGGTTCGGGGGTTCTAGGCCGATTGAACATTCAGTGAGACCAAGTCATGGCGAGACTTGGGACGTGACGTGGTGAGTGAGGCGCGCCGAGGCATTGGCTTCGCAGTTTCGCTTCGGAAGGTGCTCCTGGAGTAACTCTTTTCAGTGCACGGTGACAGTGTCTGTGTCGCGGCCTGAACGCAGCACGGCCCCGGGCCGCGCTCCTGTGGACGCTCCATCAGCAACGGTGACAACGCCTCCGACAAAGACGCGCACGATGCCAACCGATTCGGCGTGCATGCGCGGCGAGCCGCCGGGAAGATCGTGCGCGATAGTTGGTGTGGCGGTGTCGACGGTGGCGGGATCAAACACCACAAGATCGGCGATCCACCCCTCTTTGACCTGGCCGCGGTCGCGCAGCCCGAGATGACGCGCCGGAACATCGGTAAGCGCCTGCACGGCGCGCTCGAGACTCAACAACTTTCGTCCCCGAAGCGAATCGGCGAGCAGGCGAGTGGGGTAAGAACCGCCACACATGCGGTCGAGGTGCGCACCCGCATCGCTACCGCCGAGAATGACGTCGGGGTCATCCCACAGTTCACGACGCATAATCCAGTGAGCGTCATCATCGTCGGGGGCACTTGGCCACAACACCGTTCGGAGATCGTCGGCGATGACAATGTCGATGAGCGTGTCAAATGGCTCGACATCACCACGCTCGGCAGCGATATCGCGCACCTTGCGGCCGGCGAGTCCCTCGTTGGCAGCGCTGAACGTATCGCCAATGATGTAATCAGCGAATCCTGCGAGGCGGCGGAACATGCCAGCTTCTTCACTGTCGGCTCGGGCAACCATCATTCGCCTCGTCGGCTCGTCGCGCAGCATTTCGATGCGCGCCGGAACTGGTGCGTTGAGAATCGGCCCCCATCCGGGCATCAAATTCAGTGCGCAGTAATTTCCAAAACTCATGTTCATCGGAACGATCACCGGCATGGTGAGCGCAACGACGCGACCGCCGAGTTCGCGCGCACGTTTCGATACTGCAAGATGACGATCGACGCGATCGGGGTCGCGTGTATCAACAACAAGCAGGTTCCAGTTGAGCGGTCGGTTGGCCCGCACGGACATTGCCGGCAGCAGTTCGAGTTCTGATTCGTCGAACCCGTCGCTTGCGCCATCGAAGATTCCTTCGAGGGTGGTGCCGGGCCATTGACCGGTCTCCTCACATAACGAGAGGATCTCTTCACGGTCGGCGCCCTTCGCTGGCACCGGGTCGCCATTGCCGTCGCTGTGCGAGGACGAGCAGTCCATTGAAAGTCCGAGCGCGCCAGCTTCGATCGAAGCACCAAGTGCGCGCCGCATGTCATCGAGCTCGCTCGGGGTTGCAGCTCGGAAATTCGCTTCCGCTCCGAGCACGTAACGGCGCAGCGCACTGTGGCCGACCATAAAGCCAGCGTTGACTGCAATCGTTCCCTCGAGCGCGTCGAGGTACTCGCCAAAGGTTGACCAAGACCACGGCACTCCCTGTTCGAGAGCGGCGAGCGGCATGCCCTCGACCTTCGCGAGCATCCGCCGGATGTAGTCGGCGTCCTGCGGCTTAACGGGGGCGATGCTGAAACTGCAGTTACCCCCGATCACTGAGGTAACGCCGTGAACGTTCGATGGAGCAGCGAACGGATCCCAGAAAAGTTGCGCGTCGTAATGCGTGTGCATGTCGACGAAGCCGGGGCTCACGATTAGGCCGGTGGCGTCGAAAGTTTCGAGCGCTTCTTCGTGCAACATTCCTGGTTCGACGATCGTCACGATGCGGCCGTCGCGAATGCCGATGTCGGCCACAACTGCTGGCGCGCCGGTTCCGTCCACCACAGTTGCACCGATGATCCGATGGTCAAGCACGGTTCCCCCTCGTGGACCGACTTGGGGCCTGTCCTGACCGGGGAATCTAGGCGGTAGTGCAGGGTGACAACGCCTCTGATGTTTCGGCCTTTGGCAAGGTCATCGACAAACCTTGCCTACACAGTCGTCCCTGCGTTCAATGGCCAACCATCCGCCGAGATCTCCAGGGATAAACAACTGAACAGGTCAGCGGTTCACTTTTGGCCGAAATACGTTTCACTATCTATTTATATAGACACGTTGACCTTCAGGTTGGGACGTTTGCCCACGTCCTGCGAGGGCGGGTTGTGAGTGGGACCTTGCGCGAAACTCGTTGCAATGGCCCGCAAGCCACTGGGGAAGTGGAGTTCGGGGGTATCGGGCGGTCGAAAACGGCCCGATAGGCTTCGATACGGTTAGTAGTTGATAGAAAAGCCGTGGTATTCCAATTCGTGTACTGCGCATCGCTATGGCTTGAGGGGAAATGATGTCGGTTCGTCCGCATTCGCACCGGTTGGTTCTCATCGCAGGCTTTCTTGCGTTAGCCAGCCTTTTCGTTGTGGCTTGTGGAGGCGGTCGCGCTGATACGTCAAGCGGCACTTCCTCGACATCGAAAATTGTTTCTTCGACAGACTTCGGAACAATGGCATCGCCATGTGGCAAGGGCGAAGCAAAGGGGGCGACGCAGCAGGGCGTCACCGACACGAGCATCACGATTGGTTTTGGAGATGACGCCGGCTACCCAGCGGCTCCGGGTCTGAATAAGGAAATGTCTGACGCAATGAAGGCGATGATCAAGTGGTGCAATGACCAAGGTGGCATCAACGGCCGTCAGATCATTGGCAATTATCGCGATGCAGCAATCATGAATGTGGCCAACGTGATGACCGAGGCTTGCGCGCAAGATTTCATGCTGGTTGGACAGGGCTGGTCGCTTGATTCGGCGCAAGAACAGATCCGTGTTGGATGCAAGATGGCGTCAGTACCGGCATATTCAGTTTCACCACAGTTCTCGAATGGCCCCCTGATGGTGCAGCCGTCGCCTAACCCGGTTGACTTCGCCAACGTTTCCGCCGCGGCGCAAATGGCCGAGCAATTCCCGTCGCAGGTCAAGAAGGCAGCGATTATTTATGGTGACTTTGTCGCTCTTGTTGATTTGGCAAAAAAAGCTGTCATCGCTTACGAACAGGTTGGTTGGAACTTCCTCGACTGCGAGCAGTCGTACAACATCCTGGGAGAGGCAAATTGGTTGCCGTTTGTGCAGCGGTTGAAGGACTGTGGCGCCGAAATTGTGTACTTCTCAGGCTCTCCGGCTCCGCACTTCGAGAATCTTCTTGATGCAGCAAAGACTCTCGACTTCGACCCCCTGTGGCTGCAGGAGGCCAATTTCTACGACAGCGCATTTGCAAAGTGGAATACGAACGGCAACGCCGACAACGTCTATGTGCAGATGCCGTTCTACCCGTTTGAACAAGCCGACAAGGTCCCGGCCACAGCAAAATATGTTGAAATTGTGAAGGCAAACGGCGGTTCAACCAGTCTCTCTGGTGCACAGGCGACTGCGGCGTTCCTGCTTTGGGCGCAAGGAGTTAAAGAATGTGGGTCGAACCTCTCGAGCGATTGCGTGATTAGCGCGCTCCAGAAGGTCACGAGTTATGACGCGGGCGGCTTACAGTCACCGACGAACCCAGGTGGCAACAAGCCCGGGGATTGTTCGATGGTTGTAAAGCTTTCGGGTACGAAGTTTGAGCAGGTGTTGCCGACCACGATCGGAACCCAGGCATGCAATTCGAAGTATCTCGTCAGCCTCACTGGTCCAGCAGTCGATCGAGCCAAGTTGGACGGTAATCGCATCTCGAGGGTGGCTGAGTAGAGCTGAGATGTTTTTCAACGGTGCGTGGTGAACCTCAGTAATCTCCTGACTCATGGACTGGATGTCTGACCCCACCGCATGGAGTGCGCTAGCAGCACTGCTCACACTCGAGATCGTGCTCGGTGTCGACAATGTCGTTTTCATCTCGATTCTCGCTTCCAAGCTCCCGCCTGAGGAGCAGGACAAGGCCCGAAAGATCGGTCTCCTTGCCGCCGGCGGAATGCGAGTACTCCTGCTTTTGGCGGTGGGTTGGGTGGTCACCCTAAAGAAGGAATTGTTCACCATCGGGTCGGTGGGCTTCAGTGGCAAAGAGTTGATCTTGCTCGCCGGCGGCCTCTTCCTTATCTATAAGGCCACGAAGGAGATCCATCACAAACTCGAGGGAGAAGAGGGCACAACTTCGGCAAAGGTCGCGCCCACGATCGTTGCCGTGATCGGTCAGGTCCTGCTGCTCGATTTGGTGTTCTCGATCGACTCGGTCATCACGGCCGTCGGCATGACGAGCTACGTCGGAGTCATGATCATTGCCATCATGACGTCGGTTCTCGTGATGCTTTTGGCTTCGAAGGCCATCTACACGTTCGTGAATGCCCATCCGTCGGTCAAGATGCTCGCGCTTGCGTTCCTACTTCTCATCGGCACGATGTTGATTGCGGAGGGATTCGGCCAGAAGATTCCCAAGGGCTACGTCTATGCCGCCATGGCCTTCTCGGTATTCGTAGAAGTTCTCAATATCGGCACCCGACGAAAGAAGAAGCATGTCGAGCCGCTCCATCTCCGCGAACCGGTCATTGACGAGAGCACCGCTCACTGATTTGGGTCCAGTCGTGAGGGTCCGCAGCACCGCATTCTGTGGCGCTGACGCAGGAGCGAAGACGAGCAAACGGTTTGCTTCCCTTTGATGCGCGCCGGTGATCACGCTGTCGCCACATCCCCGGTGACGTTCACTATGGTGCGTTGAATGCTTGCTCTCCTAGGGAACGTTGTTCGTGGATTTCTCATGGGGGCAGCTGATGTCGTCCCTGGAGTCTCGGGCGGAACAGTCGCTCTTGTTCTCGGCATCTATCGACGCCTGATCTCTTCGGTGCGTGCCGGGGCGAAGGTGCTCGGGCGTCTCGTCAAACTCGACTTCAGCGGCGCACGTCATTCGTTTGTTTCTGTCGAGTGGAGACTGATCGCACCGCTGCTCATCGGCGTCCTCATTGCCGTTGCCACACTGTCAGGGGTAATTGAGCATCTGCTCGAAAACAGTCCCGTGCAGATGGCGGGTCTTTTTCTTGGACTTGTTGCCGGATCAGTGGTGGTGGCCTGGGGGTTGTTGGAAGTTCGTGATGTACGCCGATGGACGGTGATGGTGATCGTCGCCATCGTCACATTCGTGTTGCTCGGAGCTCGAGGCGGCACGAGCGACGACACCGTCAGTCAAGTTGCCGACCCAGCGCTTTGGGCATTCTTTATCGCAGGAGCGATTGCCATCTGCGCCATGATCTTGCCCGGCATCAGTGGTTCATTTCTTCTCGTCACGATGGGTATGTACGGTCCGGTGCTCTCCGCAGTAAGTGATCGCGATCTTGCGATCATTGTTGTGTTCGGGCTTGGTTGCGTTATCGGTCTCGCTCTCTTTTCTCAGGTGCTCCACTGGGCATTGGTGGAACATGAACCGACGGTCATGGCGGGATTGATTGGGCTCATGATCGGTTCAATCCGCGTGCTTTGGCCGTGGCCTAGTGGTTTGGACAGCACAGAACTCGGATGGATCGAGGGACCAGTGTTGGTTCCGATTGGATTGATGGTCCTCGGATTCGTGGTCGTCGTGGCGATTGACCTCATCTCTGCTCGAATCGCCGGCCGCGACCATGTCGATACGAGCTTCCTGCCGCAGGACTGACGTTTGCAGGTGGCTCCTGGCTCACACGGGAACCACATTGCGAGAGAGCACGAGCAATCCGGCCGAAAGTGCCACGTTGACTATGCAGTTTCTGGGCCCGCATGTTCTTGGGTATTCGAAACCCTGACGCTGCTGCTCCGGATAGAGGCACGAGTAGCCTTGCTTAATCATGCGAAGGGTTAAAAAATGCCGGAGTCTGGCGAAGACCACTTTCAAGAAGGAATAGTCACCCGTCGGCAAGTGCTCAAAGGTGCAGGCGCAATTGGTGTTGCTGCTGCTGCCATGGCTGCCGGAGTATCGCCATCTGGGGGCTAGCCCGACAGCGCCTACCGCTGTCTCGCCAGCGTTTGTTCCGCGCGGACCGCTAACGGCGCAACCGAACTTTCTCGTCATCATCGTTGATGAGCAGCGATACCCCGTTTCATATGAATCGGCGTCGCTGGCTTCTTGGCGCGCGTCGAACCTTCCGGCTCAGAACCAGCTCGTAGCGAACGGAATGCAATTCCGTAACCACCACATCATGGCGACTGCTTGTGCTCCGAGCCGTACGTCGTTCCTTACAGGGCAGTACCCATCGCTGCATGGCGTGACGCAAACCTCTGGCATTGCAAAGTCGTCTCTTGAACAAGATCTTTATTGGCTAGATCCGACAACCGTGCCGACAATGGGAAGTTGGTTTCGGGCTGGCGGCTACGACACCTATTGGAAAGGTAAGTGGCACGTTTCCGACGCCGATCTTTATAAACCGGGAACACATCAGCCATATCCCTCGTACAACGCAGACGGATCTCGGAACCTGACAGCAGAGAACATCTATCTCGAAACGGACATGTTGGACGAGTTTGGATTCCAAGGGTGGATCGGTCCCGAGCCGCATGGTTCCAACCCGCTGGATTCAGGATCGTCCGCACCAGGCGGTGGAGGTCGTGACGATGGTTTTGCGGCGCAGAGCGTTGAATTGATGCAGAGTCTGCTGAATTCACCGAATCCATGGTTGGCAGTTGCGTCATTTGTTAATCCGCATGACATCGTGCTTTGGGGTCAACTTGCGCTTCTAGCCGGTCAAGCAAATCCATCAACCGCACTCAACCTGCAGGGGCAACTCAATGGGTCGAACGTCCCCACGGATCTATTTGATTCGGTTGCATGGGCGCAAACATTCACTGACGACCTCGTGCAGAAGCCTGATGCACAAGCGAGTTATCGCGAGACCTATCCGAAATCGCTTCAGCCAACGCTGACGAATTCTGATTATCAGCGTTTCTATTACCAGCTGCAGAAGAATGTTGATGCGCACATCAAGTCGGTTATCGATGCACTCACCGCGAACAACACGACCTATCGAGAAACCATCATCATCTATCTCTCTGATCATGGAGATCTTCTCGGATCACACGGTGGACTTCATCAGAAGTGGCATGTTTCCTACGACGAAGTGCTGCGAGTTCCCTTTGTGATCCATAATCCGGAATTGTTTTCATCAGGAATGTCAACAGATGCACTCACGAGCCACGTCGATTTGTTGCCGACAATGCTCGGACTCGCTGGTCTTGATCAAAGCGCACTGATCTCAATGCTTTCGACGACTCACACGCAGGTGCAACCACTGCCAGGTCGAGACCTGTCGGGCTTTCTTTTGAATCTTGAAGCTGAATCTTCAATTGCAAACGACGCTCAGTACTTCATGACCGATGACGAGCCGATGCGCGGCGCGCAACAAGTTGGTTGGAACGGAACGATGTACGAGTCTGTTGTTCAGCCGTGCCATCTCGAGACGGTCATAGCGAATCTCCCGACAGGGCCATCGGGTGAGATGGAACGATGGAAGTACACGCGCTATTTCGACAACCCGAATTTCTGGAGTTCTCCGAACAGCCGTGACGCGCAGACCATTGTCGGTGGCGTGACGCAACGACCGGGTCCGAAGAGCGCGAACACCACGTTGAAGCTGAATGCTGCTCCGGATCAGCTTGAGATCTACAACACGTCGGAAGATCCGCTGGAGATTCGAAACATCGCGTCTGATCCAATTCTCATGGCAACGCCGCAGATTTCTGGGATCGTGCAACAGCTCCAGGCCCTGCTCGCTCAGCAGCGGAGTGCAAAGCGCTTGCAGCCGACAGGGTCTCAATCAGTTTCGTCAACCTCGGGGATGTTCCGCTTCGGGACCGATGCTGATTGGGCACAGATCTCCCAGAACGGTTCGACCGATGCCGAAGAGGCAGTTCCGAAATTCACGGGCTAGCAGGCTCGTCAACCCAACTGCGAACGTCGCCGTCGGTGAGCTCAAGGAAGAGGGCACCCTCTTCGCTGGCGACGATTGGTCCGAACGCAGCACCTAAGGGCAGTTCGATGTGCGTACCGGTTGGGCACCAACGGTCGCCAAACCACGCTCCGCCTTCGATGACCCAAACGAGGTGCTGACCGAAGTACCCGTGTCGCTCGACGGTCATTCCCGGTGAGTATTCGACGTAGGTACTCGTGAAATCGGGTTGTTGGAGTAACGATTTCTCGCGAGCAACTGACACCGAGCCGTCAGCGTTTTGTTGCTGCTTCAGTTCGGTCCATTCATAGTCACGAACATGTGTCATCACTGATTGCAGCCCATCGACCTTGGGTGACGGACGCTCGCCACCCCAATCGCCGCGGGGATCAACAAACCAATCGCCGATTTCAAGTGGGGGATCGGGCAGTGGCGTGATGCCGCGCTCGGCAATCTCATTTGCGTAGAGCTCGGGCTGATCGCCCCAACCGCCGAATTCACCGAAGCTCAGTTCCCAGCACGTCAATCCTTCAGGGCCAGCAATGATCGGACCGAATGCAGAACCAAGTGGAACGTGAATGTGTGTACCTGGCTCGCACGGTTCGGTTCCGATCCAGCCGCTGCCATCAAGCACGAACACAACGTGGTTGCTGCGGTGACCGTGTCGGCGCACCACCATTCCTGGTTCGTAGTGCACATGAGCGGAGAGAAAGCCGGGCCGAATGATCGGCCACTTTTCACGCACCATAGACACAGAGCCGTCTGCATTTTGCTGACGCTGGACTTCGGTCCAGTCGATGTCGTCGAGGTGCCAAAAGACAGCCTTGGCGCCATCAATCTTTGGCGAGGACATTTCTGAGTTTCCTGACTCCGTCATTCGTAGTCCCTGTCCAAACTGGGTTATCCGGAAGCGGAGATTTCACATTAGTGCTGATCCGCAGTCATCTTGCAGAGTTGAAGGTGAGGTTCTCCCGAGCGTTTGCCGTTCCCTTCCTCTTTAACTGGCACTGCTTCTCGACCGCTAGCGGGACTGCGCGTTCTCGATCTCACGAGTTGGTGGGTGGGAGCACTGACGACCCAGATACTCGGTCGGCTCGGGGCTGATGTCGTTCACATTGAAGGCCCGGGGAACCCCGACGGTATGAGACTCACTGGAAAGATCTTCGCAACGACCGAAGCGTGGTGGGAGTTCGGCCATATGTTCGCTGCGGTCGACACAGATCGTCGTGGAATCTCAGTTGATCTTGCCTCGGAGGAAGGCCGCGAGATTTTGTGGACGCTCATTGATCACGCGGACTTTCTCGTAGAGAACTTTGCGCCGCGAGTTGCAGAATCTTGGGGACTTACCCACGATGCGGTTCTCGCCCGTAATCCCCACATCGTGTATCTCCGAATGCCAGCGTTTGGACTTGACGGTCCCTGGCGTGATCGACCGGCATTTGCACAAACAATCGAGCCGATGTCGACAATGTCATCCATCACCGGATTCGCCGACGGTCTGCCGATTTCAAAGGGTGGTCTACCCGATCCAGTGGGTGGATCAACAGGAGCTTGGGTAGCGATGGTTGCTCACGCAGAGCGCGTTCGTAGCGGACGTGGTGTAGCCGCGGAATCGGTGATGCTTGAGGCTTCACTTAACGTCTCGGCTCAACCGATGCTCGAATACCTTGCTGGCGGAGTCGTAATGGGCCGCGATGGAAATCGCTCGTCTCATGCTGCACCACAAGGGGTGTATCAAACCGTTGAGGAAGGTCAGTGGTTGGCGGTCAGTGTCACGAACAATGAGCAGTGGCTTGCGCTTGCGAGGGTGCTTGGGGGCGAAGAACTTGCCCGTGACTCCCGTTTCACATTGCATGAAGATCGGGTTGTTGCCCACGATGATCTTGATGCGGTGATCGCTGAGTGGGTCGGTCAACGACATGGCGAGCACGCGGCCGACGAACTCTGTTCGGCTGGTGTACCAGCGGGGATGTGTCGCGACCCCCGGTTGCTTCGACGTCATCCTCAGTACAAAGCACGACGGACGTTTGAGACAGTGATGCACCCCGTTCTTGGGTCGATTGAGATTCCCGGCATGCCGTATCGGGCCCCTGACGTTGAGGCATGGACGTATCGGCCGGCTCCAACTTTCGGGGAGCACACGATCGAGGTGCTTACCGAGGCCGGTTTTGACCAGGGGACACTCCATGACTTGGTTCAGAGTGGCGTCGTCAGCGACAGGCCCCGAGGCGTGTAGTCGGGGGCACGTGAATCTCGCACTGAGACCGGACGTTGCAGTCAATCAGTGACGTGGCCGTGGAGCCGGACACAACAAGTTCACTCCGATGTTGTGTGGTGCAGCCGCAGCGGCGAGTTGGTTTGTAAATCCAGCATGTCCATGCTTTGCAGAGACATGAGCCAAAAGTAGTCGTGAGGATCATCAAACTGTGATCTCCTTGACTACCGACTCGTCGAACTTGGTTGGCTGCGTGTCTAGAGTGCGCGACCGAGAGAGACAGCGATCGCTGAGGGGTCATCTCGGAGCGTGTCGATGGCGTCCTGTACATGTTCAATATCGAAATGATGAGTATGTAGAAGATCGAGTCGTTCATCTCCCGACTCAATCATTGTGAGTGCATTTCGGAATCCCGACCTAGTGACGGAACGAACGCCGCGAAGAGTGATTCGACGAAGCGCGAGGGTGTCGGTTGAGAAGAAGGGAACAGGCGCACCTTTGAGGCCGGCAATGACAATCGTCCCTCCCGGAGCAACGAGGTTCATCGCATGAGTCACTGCGTCTGTCGAATGAGGGGTGGTGTCGATGATGACGTCGACTCCATCGGGAGCAACCCTGAGAATCTCAGATTCGATATCGCTTGTCTCTGCATCGAAAACATTCTCTGCGCCGAGGGCGAGTGCAACAGCAAGTTTCTGTTGATCCCGTGATCCCAATCCAGTCACGGCAATGACGTTTGCTCCGATGCTCGTGGCGGCAAGTACACAAGCGAGACCTCGTTGCCCCGGTCCAAGAACAACGACACTTTGGCCCGACTGCAAGTGCGGAGCTTCAACAGCCCACGACCAACCAGCTCCGAGAAGGTTAAAGAGTGATGCGCGTTGGAGCGGAGCCGAGGTGCCCATCCGGAGAGGTCGAGTTTGGGGCGACAGCACCATCGCTTCAGCGAAACCTCCCCACAGTCCTGGAGAAAGCGTTGTTGGCAGGAAACCGTGAGTACCGGGTGAAGCAAGACACGACTCATCGGCTCGACATCCGGCACATTCTCCACAATGCAATTCCGCAGGGACAACCACTCGGTCGCCCACCTTGAGTCCTGTCGTCTGGGCGTAGTTTTCGGCAATCGAGAGAATTCGCCCAACCGGTTCATGACCAGGGATGAGAGGAGTGCGAATCGGCAATGAACCACTGGCGACGTCAAGATCGGTACCACAGAGTCCGCATGCTTCGACTTCGATGACTGCTCCGTCGAGTGAACGTGGAACTTCAAATCGTTCAATCGAGAACGTTCCGTCAGCGTTCAGAACTGCTGCTCGGGCTAGCTGCATCTGACGGAACCCTCCGAGAAGTGCCGACGAATCGCTCGCCAACTGTGGGGAACGGCAATAGGGTACCGGTCATCGGGGAGGGGGTCTCTATCGATGGATCGTTCGGCATTTCGTGTCGTCATTATCGGAGCTGGGCCAGGCGGCATCGTCGCGGCGAAGCGATTACTTGAAGAAGGTTTCTCCAATCTCGAAGTGATCGAGGCAAGTGACGCGGTCGGTGGCACATGGAATCTCAATCGATACCCCGGATGCGAGTGCGACGTTCCGTCGGTTATGTACTCCTTCTCCTTCGCTTTCAAAGCAGATTGGTCAAAGCCCTATGGGCGACAGCCAGAGATTCGCGCCTATATGCAGGATGTCGCTGAAGAGTACGGAGTCACTCCCCATTGCCGTTTTGGTGACGCGGTGTCCTCAATCGAGTGGAACGAGCTCGATTCGTGCTGGCACATCACGACTGAGTCGGGTCGAGAGACTTCCGCAAACGCAGTGATTTCGGCGGTTGGGATGTTAAACCAACCGGTCTTCCCTGACATCGCCGGGCTCGAATCCTTCGGCGGCCCGATGTTTCACTCGGCACGTTGGGAAGACTCGGTGTCACTTACTGGAGCCCGTGTAGCGGTCATCGGGAGCGCAGCAAGCGCAGTCCAGTTGGTTCCTGAGATTGTTTCTGATGTCGAGCAGTTGTATCTGTTTCAACGAACTGCGAATTGGGTTCTTCCCAAAGGCGATGACCCTTACACCGAGGAACAATTGGCAGCCTTTCGCGCCGATCCAACGCCACTCAAGGAGATTCGTCAACTCATTGAAGACAACATGAATCGTGGAATGACATTCGCGCTCAAAGAGCTGAATGCCGAACGCGAGCAAACTGGTCTAGCTGCAATCGATGAGGTTGCTGATTTAGAGGTTCGGGAAAAACTCATTCCGGACCATCCGTTTGGTTGCAAAAGGCCCCTTCTTTCAAATGTCTTCTATTCCTGTTTCAACTCTCCAAACCTTGAGTTAGTGACGGAGGGAATTGAAGAAATTCTTCCCACGGGGATCAGAACACGTGATGGAAGAGAAATTGATGTTGATGTCATCATCCTGGCGACCGGCTACGCCGCAACCAAGTTCATCACGACAATGTCGGTTCGTGGATCTGACGGTCGCTCTATTCAAGATGCGTGGAGCGAGGGCGCACAGGCCTATTTGGGAGTGACAACGTCTGGATTCCCAAATCTCTTCATGCTCTATGGGCCAAATATGAATAACGGGTCGATCATTCAGATGATCGAGTATCAGGTAGAGCATGTTCTTGAGGTGCTTACCGGAATGGATGAGAAGTCACTTGATTGGGTTGACGTTCACCCGGAAGCGATGGAGACGTTCAACCGGAAGGTCCAAGAGGCAATCGACGGCATCGACGTATGGAACCTCAACTGCAATACCTACTACCGGGCGCCCAACGGTCGAATTGTGACGCAGTGGCCGTTCTCGATGCTTGAGTATCGACAAATGAGCTCGCCGGTTGATTGGTCTGCTTTTCACAGTTTCTCAATCACAAAGGAGTTTGAACAGTGAGCAAATGGTCAAAATCGGAAATCGAGAGTGCATTTACGGATTACCGCAGTGCTGCTGATCACGGCGCTGAGACTGATGACTGGACGCCGTTTTCCGAAAAGTTCACCCCTGATTGTGTGTATCTCGAACATCTCATCGGGAGAATGAACGGTCGAAAAGAGGTGTTCGACTTTTACACGCGATCAATGGTCAATGACTATCCCGGCAACTGCATTGCCGAATTTCCGATCGAGTGGTGGGTCATCGATGAGGAAAAAGGCTGGGTGATCTTCCAAGCGTGGTCGGTGATGGAAGATCCGGGGGACGGTTCGGTTCATCGTGAGTACAACATTTCGATTCTTCATTACGCCGGCGAAGGGTTGTTCTCCTATCAGGAAGACATCTACAACCCGATGGAATTCGGAACGATGATCAGCGGATGGGAAGCGCGACGTAACGAGTTGAACGGCACCGCTAGTGAGTGAGTCGGACTCCTACGTGGCCGGTGACGATGCGTACTTCTCGTTGCCCGCTATCGGGCCGCACGCTCCAGAACTTGGTGCAGCGCTCATTACTTGGGTTGAACCAGTACCCGAGCACGTCGTTGGCTATAACCGCTGGTACGAAGATGATCACATGATCACCGGCGCAATGGTCATGCCATGGATGTTTTCTTGCCGCCGGTGGGTCGCCCCACGTTCCCATCAACACCTACGAGCTCCGGCGGTTTCGAGAATTGCCGATCCGCTATCTGCGGGGAAGTACATCGGCATCTATTGGATCAATGAAGGGCGGCTCGAAGATCACGAGCGATGGGCCCTCTCATCCAATATCCGATTGCACGCCGAGGGACGAGGCAGTTATCGGGGCCTCGGAGCAGACCCGCTCGAGGAACGCTGGCACGTGTTCACCTCATTCAATGACTATGTCGGTCCCGTCTACCGTGACGATGTGGTTCCTCGCGACAAGCACGCATTGATGACGTCCTATAAGGGAATGGTTGTTCAGGTCATCGATGCTGTGTCGGCAGATCGAGAGATCGCTGCCGATTGGCTTCGATCGGAGTACTTGCCCTCGGTTGTTCAGGGGCCGGTTGCTCTTTCCACCGTCTTTGCGCCCAGACCTCTGCCCGAAGGAAAACTTGCGCACGTTCGTGAGCCCGATGGTGTTCCGAACATGTTGACGGTGTTGTCATTCACCGACGTCGACCCGCTTGAGTGCTGGGAAGACGTGTTCGCATCGGCGGAAACCGACATTGGCGAAGGTGGTGTCTGTGAATTGGCGGTTCAGGCAGCATTCATTCCCACCGTCCATGGCACAGACACCTATACCGACCAGCTTTTTGATTGAGATGGTTCTGTTGCTGGTGTTTTTCAACGCAAATGACGCCCCTTGGGCACAGCACAGAAGGACATGGTCATGATGCGGGCGTGGCAAGTTGTCGGCGCAGGCCACCCCTCGGACGTGCTTCGCCAGGTAGAGGTACCGGTTCCCGTTCCTGGTCCCGGCGAAGTGCTTTTGCAAGTCGAAGCGGCGGGAATCGGAAAGCCTGATGCATTTCTCTGTCGCGGCAACTACGCCTTCGCGCCGCCACTCCCGTTCATTCCGGGTCAAGAAATTTGCGGAAAAGTCGTTGCTGTTGGTGATGGGGTGTCGGTGCGGACCGGTGAGCGGTATATGGGCGTCACCAACTTTTTTGATGGTCGTGGAGGACTCGCGGAATTCACCATCGCAACGGAATCAACGCTCTTTCGCGTGCCCGAGAGCATGCCTGCTTCTGAGGCGGCAACGTTTCGAATTGGCTACTCCACCGCCCTCATTGGTTTGCAACGACGGGGTCAATTGCGAGAGGGCGAGACCGTTGTGGTGCTAGGAGCAAGCGGGGGGTCAGGTATAACGGCAGTGCAGGTCGCCTCGGCTCTGGGAGCAAGAGTGATTGCCGTTGTATCGGGAACTGAGAAGGAGTCCCTCTGCCAATTGGCGGGTGCCGCCGAAACCATTGATCGAACGAGTTCTGATGTTGTTGCCACCATCAACAAACTGACAAGCAGTCGCGGCGCTGATCTTGTGTACGACCCCGTCGGCGGGGAACTTGCCGATTCCATGGTTGATTGTCTGGCCATAGGAGGACGTCACCTCGCTGTTGGATTCGCGAGTGGGTCCTGGGCGAATCCGTCGGTCGCACAGCTCGTCCGCCGAAACGCGTCGTTAGTCGGCGTGTATGCAGGAACGATTTCTCGTGCTGATAACGAAGACGATCATGAAGCACTGCTTTCGATGTACTCGTCAGAAAAGTTCACATCATTCGTTCATGAGGTTGCGTTCGACAATGCGATTGATGCAGTAATTGCAGTGGACGAGGGCAGCGTGGTGGGCAAGTCTGCAGTAGTGATTTCGCGTGAAGAGGGGAAAAATGAATCGGCTTGATGGAGAAGTTGCAGTCATCACCGGTGGAGCCCGTGGACTCGGTCGGGCGATAGCCGAAGCGTTTGTGAACGAAGGCGCTCGAGTGTGCATTGCTGATGTACGAACGGAACTTGCTCAACAGACCGCTGCTGAAATCGGATCGTCGGCCATTGCCGTAGAGCTCGATGTAACGGACGAAGAGTCTTGGGCGTATGCCCTTGCCGAAGGTGAGAGCGCCTTTGGCGCTCTCACTGTGTTGGTCAACAACGCCGGTCTTGCTGAAGGTGCGCCGATTGCCGAGACTACGCTTGAGAGTTATCGGCGAGTAACAGAAGTCAACCAGACCGGTGTCTTTCTCGGGATGAAGTCGGTTATTCCAGCGATGAAGCGCGCCGGCCATGGTTCCATCATCAATATGTCGTCAATTGATGGCATGGTGGGCTCGCCGCGGATCATTTCGTACATCGCCAGCAAGTGGGCAGTTCGCGGAATGACCAAAGCCGTGGCGATGGAGATGGGCCCATTTTCTATTCGCGTCAACTCGATCAACCCAGGCCATGTCGTCACGGAGCTCGGACTTCCCGATGGCGTTTCGGCGGATGCGATTTCGGAGATGGTAACTGAACACACCGAGCGACACGCTCCCCTTCAACGCACCGGGTTGCCGTCTGAGGTGGCAGCGATGGCGGTGTTTCTGGCGTCGAACGAAAGTTCCTACTGCACGGGATCAGAATTTGTGGTCGACGGCGGATTCACCGCGGGTTACCCGGCTCCCGGATCTCCGAATCCGTGGTGAGTTGCAGGCCTATTTCGACAAGAAATTCCTCGATAGATTTGTTCACTTCTTCTGCAGCCTCGAGTTGAACGAAGTGTCCTGATTCTGTGCATTGCTGAAAACGGATATCGGCGAACGTTGAGGAAAGAACGACTTTGTCTGGCTCATCGGCCGTAAGCCACAACACAGGACATTGGACGGCGTGGGCAAGTACCACGGTATCGATAGCGATAGAGGCAAGGTCTTGTTGGGCTACTGAGCGGGGAACGGCCATTGCGTCGCGAACGACCGTGTTCTGGAGTTCAGGATTCCGATTGGAAACAAAGCCTCGGTAGATCCGCGCAAATACCTCGTCGTCATCAATTGATGTGATCATTTGAGCAAGTGGTGACTGTTTCCCCGATCCCTCAAGATCAACTTGCGCGCTAATCCTCGTGTCGAGAAGCACGAGTGCCCGACAAAATGGTGGCTGCTGTGTTGCAAAGGTGAGGACCGAAGGACAACCGCCTGCATGTCCAACGATCACTGCTGATTGCACATTTTCGTGCTCAAGGATTGCCAAGAGGTCTTGGGAGTGGCGGCTTGCGTCGTATCCCGAACTGGGCACTTCCGATCCGCCATGACCACGACGGTCAATGGCAATGACGCGCGAGATGCGGGAAAAGTGTGTGAGTTGAGAGGAGAAGTGATTGGCGTTGGAACACCAGCCATGAACGAAAATAATAGTGTTCGGGCCTGAACCGGCAGCGATGTAGTGAAGAGTTATCCCATCATCGACTGTCAGGAATCGATGCTCCATCTTCAGTCAGTGATGGTGATGACAGCGCGACCGAGATACGCACTTGCCTCGAGTTCATCAAAGATGGTCGGCAGTTCTTCGAGGCCGCCCGTTCGTGAAACATGAGTCTTGACAATGCCCCGAGCGGCAAGATCAACGAGTTCCCTCATGTCTTGAACGGTTCCAACCGCAGAAAAGATAATGGTCGGATCTTTGTAAAACAGGAGAAACGGGTCAACCTCAAAAGGGCCTTGGCTTGTTGCTGGGAGGCCGACAGCGATGAAGAGACTCTTCTTGCCGAGAAGATCGAATCCGAGCTGATAGCCAGCGATGTTCGCGGTGAAGACAATTGCTGCGTCAACGCCTCCGAATTCGTTTGCGACTCGCTGGCGAGCATCGTTTGCTTCGATGGCGACCTCGGCTCCCAATTCGGTCGCAAAAGCCAACCGATCATCGCCGACATCAATCGCGATGACGCGATAACCGAATGCGGCAGCGAGTTGGACGGCGTAGTGGCCAAGCCCGCCGGCGGCACCGACAATCGCAACCGTGGACCCGGGAATGATGCCGTGTTGTGTGAGCTTCTTAACCGCTCCGTAGGCAGTCAAACCGCCGCAGGCCAGCGGAGCTTCGAGATCACTCACGGAGTCGGGGAGTACGACCAGCGACGGCGCCCACACTGTGAAATATTCGGCGAAGGTTCCGATGATTCCTACGGAATTGGCGCAATGTCGTGGTTCGCCGGCAATGCAATAGCGGCATCGACCACACCAGTGCTCGCCACCGGTTCCGCCGAGACCGAGTATGACGCGATCTCCAATCGAGACACACTCTTCGGCGCCGGGACCGAGTGCTTCGACAACCCCGATTCCTTCGTGGCCGAGCGGTCCGTTCCCTGTAGCGAACTTCCAATCGCCGCGTGCGAGATGAAGGTCGGAGTGGCAGACACCGCTCGTTGACATTCGAAGGAGGGCCTGATTTGGTCCCGGGATTGGGCGCTCGCTTTCGCGAACCTCAATTGTTCCGTCTATCCGCTGCACTGATTTCATAATTCCCCCATGGCGCTGAACAACATGTGATGGACACTAAAGCGGAGGTGATGTCGCGTGCTGAGAAAATGGCCGTCAACGTCCTATTCAGACGCGAGATTGAAGCAATTCAGTTTCGCCGCAATCCACCGTAAAGAATTCGTTGCACAAACACGCTGAAGAGCAGGGGCTCTGCGAGTTTGCGGGGGATGCGAAAGCGTTTTCCGTTGGGCTGGACGACGGTGAGTCCCTCGTCTTGAAGACCGAGGATTGAACCCCATCGATACTCTGATGCTTTGTAGGTCTTGAGTTTCGAAGGACGGCCGCGAACGAGTTCTTTCACGTTTGAGACAACAACGCGGAAGCCCCAGTTTCGTGCCGAGCTGCGAAGAGGATCGCTTGCCGCAACGTCGCCGACAGCAAAAACGTTTGAGTGATCTGGAACTCGCAGGTTCTTGTCAACGAGGACGAAACCCTCGTCATCAAGTACCGACGCCGGGAGGAACTTGGTGTGGGGAGTGACGCCACCAAGTGCCCACAACGTGACATCAGCATCGAATGGTTCTTGGCCGGTCGACCACGCAACAGGATCATGCGTGAGTTGGTCTCCGGAAAACCCTTCGGGAACGACGGCTCGGTGGTTGGGATGAACGGTGACGCCGTCGGTCGCGAGTTGGCGTGCCATCCAGCGGCGAACGCTGGGGTGATAACCCGGCAGTGGTTCATCGCCGCTGTGGAAGAGGTGCACTGATGCGTTCCCGCCACGAGCGAGATTGTCAGCAACGCTCACGCCGGTTGCGCCGCCACCGACGACGGCGATGGTTGAGGCGTTCGCAAGTTCAGCGTTGATGGCCGAAAGTTCGGTATCAATCGTTGCAAGATCTTCAACACGGTCGTGGCGCCAGAATCCGTTCGAAACGCCTGTTGCAATCACGAAGTAGTCGTACCCAACCTCGCGAGAAGAGCCATTGGCAAGTTCAACAGAGATCTTGGAACCGTTGAAGTCGACGTTCGAGATGTGGCCGTGGATGACATCGACTGAGTCGAGTTTGCGGAATCGCCGATAGGGAATGAGGTAGGTGCGTCGCCATCGGGGGAGATCGATAAGGCGGGTTCCTAGTTCTTGTCCACTAACAAGCGCTGGGCGCGTCGAGATACCTACGACGTTGCATGTTCGCGTCAAACGAGTGGCGATGAGTGCCCCGGTATCGCCTAGCCCAGCAACGATCACTGTTGGTTTACGTGACGAACTCATCGGTTCGCCCTTCTCATTCGCCGGTGAAGACGGGATCGCGCTTTTCGAGGAACGCGCGTGGGCCTTCGGCAGCGTCCTTCGACTGCATGACCTTGCCGCCGTGCTTCATCTCAATGTTGAACGCATCGGTCTCAGGCATTGCTTCGGTTTCGCGCAGAGTTGCGAGAATTCCCTGAACAGCAAGAGGGCCGTTGCGAGCAATGCGTGTGGCGATCTCTTTGGCCTTATTAAGCGCTTGACCATCGGGCACAACGTGATTGACGAGACCAAGTTCATGTGCGCGCTGAGCGGTGAGGTCGTCACCAGCAAGCAACATTTCGGCAGCGACGGCGTAGCCGATCTGTCGGCGAAGTCGAACAGCCGAACCAGCCATGGGAAACAGGCCGCGTTGCACTTCGGTCACTCCGAACACTGCGCTCTCGCCTGCGACGCGAATATCGGTTCCTTGGAGAATTTCGGTTCCGCCGGCACGGGCAAATCCCTCGGCAGCAAGGATCACTGGCTTGGTGGGCCGGTAGGTCTTGAGCCAGCCACCAAGGATGACCTCGGGCTGATCCTTGAATCGCTGTAACCACTCGTTGTCGACGATGCCTTCACGCAAGCGGCCGATCTCAGCGAGGTCCATGCCCGCACAAAAGGTGTCGCCCTTGCCGGTGAGGATGGCAACGCGGAGGGAATCATCGGTATCGAGTCGAACCCAGGCGTCGTACAAACGACAGAGAACTTCTGCGTTCGCAGCGTTCTTCTTTTCGGGACGGTTGATTGTGACGACGAGGATCGGACCCTCGGCTTCGACTAGCACTAACGGTTCAGACATTTGGGCACTCCCCTGAGTAATTAGAGACCTGAGGTTTACTACGTCAGATCGTTGAGCGTGGCGGCGAGGGAACCTAAGGTCGGGAGCAATGGAACGCCACCCCACCCATCAGAAAATTCTCGATGAAGCCATCAGGATCATCGAGACGAGCGGTGAAGCGGGTCTGCGTGTCCACGACATCGAGGTCGCAGTGGACGTGACGCCCCCGTCGATCTACCACTTCTTCGGGAGCCGTGATGGATTGGTTAGCGCCGCCCAGGCCGAGCGGGTCTTAAGAGGCTTTTCCCAGTTCGGCGCCGTGGCGGAAGCAATCCTCGAGAAGGTCTCAAGTCGTGCCGAGCTGCGTGAAGCAATTCGCGAACTTCTCACGTTGGTGTACGAGCCAAGTAGGGCGCCGGCGCGCCTCCAGCGCATCTTTGCTTTTGGTAGCGCTGAAGGACGCCCGGAATTGGCGGCAATCATCGGAGATGCCGCGAGGGCATTTCTCCACGAGAACGCAGAACGATTCAAGGTTTTCAAGGAAAACGGTTGGACTCGACCAGACCTCGATCTTGAGGCGTTCAGCCAGTGGCTGGGGGGCCAGATCCTCGGTCGCATCTACATCGAGATCGGATGTGAACCTGCGCCAAATCCGGCGTGGGATGCGATTTCGATCGAGGCAGTCACGTTCGTTGTGTTGGGTTCGCTCTCAGATTGATGGGGCCGGTCGCACTGAGTGCTTTGCCTTCACTGCGCACACCCTTTGCAACCATGTCATCTGCAATATCGGCCCAGAGTTTGCGAAGCCGGTAGTGGGGAACGCGTGGGAAGAGGTGATGGACAGCATGGTGGTCATGGCCCCGGATGAGCCATCGCGATCCTGGAAACACGGCAACGCGTGTATCGCCATAACGACCGACCTCCGTTGCCGGATGATGGGGAAACCACGCAAATATCGTGAGGAGCCAGAGTGCCTGAATGCGCGACGGCAGATACCAGAGCATCAACGCTTGCCATCCGTAACCGGTGAGAATCGCAAGTACGAGAAACGCGTGTGTGAAGAACCAAAAGCGCAACTGAATGAGCCCCAACTTCTTGCTTCCCGTTTCTGCTCGCATCATGACCAACATTACGGTCGGTAGAAGTTTGCGAGCCGCAGGGATAAATGCGAATACCGGAAGAAACGTTGCCAACATCACTTGGCCATACCAACTCTTCAGGACGGTATGCATTGGTCCCGCAGTGTGGAAGTCAGGATCTTTCAGTGGATCGTTTGTGTGCGCGTGATGCCGCATATGTGACGGACGATGCGCTTTGTAGGAGAAGCCCAGTGGGATTGCACAAAGCATTCCGATGAGATCTTCGATCCACTTGCCCGATGTCGTACGACCCCAAATGTTCCCGTGGGTCGCTTCATGCATCGGCATATAGAAGGTTGACGCAATGACCGTGTTGAGAATCAGGCCCAACCAAAGCGGGATGGTTCCGTTCACTCCGAGAACGATGACACCAATCCATGCTGCGGAGAAGAGCAGGAACGTCAAGATGATCCGAGGCTCAACCTTCCCCCAATAGGGGGCAGCCTGGGTGCGTTCTTCGCGCAGAGCGAGGCGACGTTCGTCAGTGGTCATCGGGGAATCCAATCAGAATGGCAGGGTGTAGGAGTTCTCGAACTCGTCTTGAAGGACAGTTGCGATTGTCGCAGTTGTATCGACGATGAGTTCTTCGTCTAAGACGCGAGTCCGGTACGACCAGCCTTCGGGAAGTGCGAGTCGCTCTCCGAGTGTGAGCAATGACTCAGGAGTCATTGATGGATCGACGCCGATACAAAGCGCTTGCATGATGTAGGCAAGACCATCGGGATTCACGAGTTCGTGAACCGTCTGACCTTCGTCCCAAAAGAAGATCACGCCGCGGTTGACCTTCGTTTCGGTGTACGGCCCAAGCTTGGGAATCTCACCAAGGTCAACGGTGGCGATGCGACGCATTGTGATCCCGTTGAAATCCCGTAGGACGGGATCGGCCACAGCGAGTTTCTGGCCAAACGCATCCAAGGTCCAGTATCGAGGTCCGTTGAGTTTTACGGCGATGGCGCCCGTCTCGGCAGCAATTGCGTTGGCGTCGAGTGTTTCCCAGAGTTCCTGAGGGCAGTCGTTTATCAACTGAGTGCCGTAGACCTCGGCTTCGAATCGGCCTTCGCGCGAATAGACGGTGAGCACCTCGCCGTAGCGGACATTGCGCATATTGGGAACAAGTCGTTCGGGCTTTTCGGCGTTCATCATTTGTCCTTAGTTTTCGGGCTGTACGTGATGATCGTTAAGCAACTCACCGCTGGTCTTCCTTTGTGAAGTGGTCGATGATTTCAACGAGTTGATCGGGCGCATCCTCTTGAATGAAGTGACTGGCGCCCTCGATCACGATGTGCTTTTGGTTGGCCGCACCGGGAATCTTTCGTTGCAGCTTCAGGTGGGCCCCGGCTTTGTAGGAGATCTCATCTTCTGATCCGAAAACTGTGAGGAACGGTTTCGTCCATGTCTCGAGGTAAGTCCACATTTCGAGACACATCGGGACGCCCGGGTTGTCGGGTTGAACGGGGATGAGGAAGGGAAAGATAAGAGGAGAGGCTTGGTAGGTTCCATCGGGGAATGGGGCCTCGTATGCAGCTTTTTCGCCATCGGAAAGTTTTCGCGTTGTTCCGCTATGCATGACGCCGCCAATCGGAAGTTCTTCAACGCTGCTTACGAAGGCAAGCCAATTCTCAATGCCCTTCGTGGCACCTTCGCCAGCAGGAACCCCGGTGTTGGACGCGATGACGCGAGCGAAACGGTCGCCGTGAAACGGCAGCATGTTGAGGCCAGTGATGCCGCCCCAGTCTTGGCAATACAACGTGATGTTGGTGAGGTCCTCGGCTTCAAGCCACTGACCCATCCAATCGATGTGGTTGGCCAGTGAGTAATCGGCTTTGTTCGTGGGTTTGTCGGAGCGACCCATTCCAATGAGGTCGAGTGCGAGAACGCGATGGCCGCGGGCCACGAGTCCGCGGATCATCTTGCGATGCAAGTAGGACCACGATGGGTTGCCGTGTAGCAAGAGCACTGGGTCGACATCACGCGGCCCTTCGTCGATGAAATGAAATCGGAGCGCGGTGCCGTCGGCAGTAATAATCGATCGATAGTGCGGCTCGAAGTCGTAGCCCTCAAGACCAACAAATCGATCGTCGGGAGTGCGCAGGAATTCCATTGTTCTGCTTTCGTCTGTCGCGACTGTGTTCAAGTTGCTCGGCCATAACTGGTCTTCTCTGGACGGTATGAGCGCTTAGGAAACGGGCTACAAAGCGATAGTGAGAAGTGCTTGGATCGATGCAAAGAGGAGGTCGCGGGTTTCATCGAGAGAAAGTTGGAGATCAACATGGAAGCGGTCGAGTGCATCGAGTTGCGTAAGCGCATCGATCGCATTCAGTGAGTTGTTCCGCTGCGGAGAGGTCATGCGTTCGAACTCCTGGCGAAAGTTGACTTCGATCTGCTCTCGGAAGACTGATTTTCTGAACTGGATCTGCTCGCTAATGACAGGGTCGCTCGATGCTTTGATCGCCATGGCGCGAGCGGTTGCACCGATGGCGTCGTACACCCTGAGACGGGAGTCGACCAGTCTGGATAGCCGCGAATCGAGATCTCCCTTCCCGATGTTTTCAATGTGGAAAAGGGGCAGGATCTTCAGCTGCTTGTGAGCGATGATCGCCCGAACGAGTTCATCTCGATCCTGGAAATAGCGGTAGACCGAACGCGTTGAGACACCTGCTCGCAGAGCGATCTGCTCTGGTGTTGGTTCGAGGTTCTCTTGTTCAAACAGGTCGAGGGCAGCTTCGAGTACGGCGGTTCGGCCGCGGTCTCGACGGGCAGTCCGCCCATCAACTGACAACGTGTTCGAGGTTTCGGGGAGAAGTGGAGTATTCATTTCGCCTCTTCGTTAGGGAGTGAACAGATATAGCCAAGCGTCGGGTCGGGCTGACCGCTACGAAGTATTTCGTAGACGCCGAGGACTTCTTCGTTTCCAACGGCCTCAGAAAACTCGAGCCATGTGTCGCACCATTCGGAGTAGTTCCTCCAAGCGGTACCAATGCGTTGGTCGAGTTCGTCGCGACCCCATTCCTTTGTGCGCTTCGAGATCTGCGTCGGCGCAAAGAGAAACTCTGGTGTGGGTGCAGGTAGTGCACTGGTGTTGGTCGCCTTGTGGTTCCAGTTCGTATTGCCAACGACCATCGAGTGGTTGAGAAACCCGTCAAGGTGGGCATGAACGTCGCGGAGGAGATCTTGATTGCCGGCGATGTCCACATAGACCGCAGAAACGGGAGCGATGGAGTCGACGGCGTCGTAGGTGACTACTTCTGAATACACATTGAGCGATTCAACGAACGCCCGATTACCCGCGGAGGTGAGGCCGACTGTCTTCAGTTCACGTTGCTTTGCTAATTGGGCGAACCCAATTGCGGTTTTACTTGAAGCGCTTGAGACCACTGCTTGGGTCGCACCGAAGTCTTCGTTGTCGAGGAGGAAGTCATCGATAACGAAACTGGTGAAGAACAGCGGGTACAGCACCATTTGCTGTGGCTCGCGGATTGCGTCATAGACGGGGTCTGTCGAACAACGCTGATATCGGTTGTACGCACCGGCGAGTCCGACCCGATGCGCAGCGACATCGCTCACGCCTCGCTCGTCGACTTTGCCGGGGGTGATGATCGTTTCAGAACTCATTGGAAGAAAGCCGAAAAGTCGCTCGCCAACGGAGAGGTCGTTGCTTGCGCTCTCGATGACTTCAGCAAAACCCCACGTGGGGATGCGGCCCCAGCCTGAATTGCTAGCGGGGAAGACATCCCAGTAGCGCAGCATGTCGCCGAAGACGCCGTAGGTGATGTTGTTCGTGGTCAGAGCGAACTGATCGATGCGAAGTCGACACTGACCTTGAGTGAGCTGTTCGTGAACGTCGGCCACGAAGCGAGTGGAGGAGAAATCGGTTCGATTGGTCTCAAGAGTCATCGGCCGGACTTTCGACGGGTGGTAGGGCTTTCTTACTGACTCCCTATGGTTCTGTCAATCTTCTTGACAGAATTCCTCGGCGTTACGCTCTCTGAATGACTCAAGCGTCGACTCCGATTCCATTCGACGCTGAAGATCCCAAGAATCCAGTGATCGTCGATGGCGAGGTCACCTGGACCTTCGATGCCGACTTCCTCACCTCGAATTGGACCTGCATTTGGGGTCGAGGTTGTCTAGGCATTCACGACGATCCTTCCGAAGAGCTGCAACAAGGCTGTTGTTCCGTTGGCGCTGAACTCGACGGCGAAGACGAGTCTCGAATGATCAGCGCCATGGCAGCGATGATTGATCCGACGTTGTTTCAATTCCACGAGGTGGCGGTCGAAGGCGGAGTGTTCGCCAATGAAAAAGCGACGAATACGCGTGTGGTTGATGGCGCTTGCATCTTTTTGAATCGGCCAGGGTTTGATGGTGGCGCCGGTTGTGCATTGCACTTGGCCGCAGTTGACGCGGGCGAATCACCATTGGAATGGAAGCCGTCAGTGTGCTGGCAGTTGCCGATCAAGGTCGATTGGGTTGAAACCTCAGCCACGACCGAAACCGCAACCCTTCGCCGGTGGTCTCGGGCGGACTGGGGAGATGACGGCGCGACGATGGCTTGGTGTTGCACTGAAGGTGATCGGGCCTACGTGGGCGATCGACCGGTAATTGAGTCGTTGGCAGAGGAACTGATTGAACTCGTAGGCAACGAAGTTTTTGTTGAACTCAAACGCCGCCTCTAAACGCTCGTGCAGATCAACGTCAACCTCATCTACGCCATAGCGGTAGGGGGGTTCCACTCGCTGGCATCGCTACGTTGAATTGGTACGTCGCCAAGCAGTCCATCTTGGGCGTAACGAGACACTGAGAGTCATGGGTGCTTGAATGCGCCCATGACTTCTGTGGCTGACGAACTTCGAACGACGTACAGCAGCGGGCGTATACGGCCGTTGGCCTGGCGCAAACATCAACTTGAGCAGATGGTGAAGATGCTTGAGGAGAACGAGTCGGAGTTCCTAGACGCGCTTGCTGTCGATTTAGGCAAGCCGCGTGTTGAAGGGTTCATCACTGACATTGCATTCGTGACGAGCGAAGTGAAGTCGATGATTAAGAACCTCAAAAAGTGGAATAAGCCGGAACGAGTGAGCACTCCCATCATCGCGATGCCAGGGAAGTCGCGTCTAGCTCCGGAACCGGTTGGCGTTGTTCTCGTCATCGCCCCATGGAATTATCCGATCCATCTCCTGCTGGTCCCAGTCGCTGGTGCGATTGCTGCGGGCAACGCCGTCGTAATGAAGCCCTCTGAAGTCACGGTGACCATTTCTGCCCTTTTGGCAACGTTGGTGCCGAAGTATCTGGATTCCTCGGCAATTGCACTTGTCGAAGGTGGAGTCGCTGAAACCACCGATCTTCTTGAACAACATTTCGATCACATCTTCTATACGGGGAATGGAACTGTTGGTCGAGTTGTGATGGCGGCGGCAGTGAAGAACCTCACTCCAGTCACGCTTGAACTCGGCGGAAAGAGCCCGGTGATTGTTGATGCATCGGCAAACCTCCGAGTCGCTGCGCGTCGAGTTGCCTGGGGAAAGTGGTTGAACGCGGGACAAACATGCATTGCTCCGGACTACGTCATGGTGGATGCATCAGTTCGTGACGGTTTCGTGGACGAGCTCGGCAAAGCGATCACCGAATTTTTTGGGTCTGAACCAAAAGAGAGTGAGAGCTACGGGCGGATCGTTTCGCCCCATCACTTCGCCCGTGTTTCGGCGCTTATGGAAGGCGGAACCGCAGCCATTGGGGGCGAGACCGACTCGTCGGAGCGTTATATCGCTCCAACGGTTCTTCTCGATGTCGATCCATCCTCACAAATTATGAAAGAAGAAATCTTCGGTCCGCTGCTTCCGATTATCGATATTGCGTCAACAGATGAAGCGATCGATCACATCAATGCGAACCCGCATCCACTCGCGCTCTATGTCTTTACTGGTGAGAAGCGAGTTGCCGCCGATGTCGTCAATCGAACTACTGCTGGCGGCGTCACTGTCAACGGAACCATCATGCATTTTTCGAATCCGAACCTTCCGTTTGGCGGAATCGGTGAAAGCGGAATGGGCGGCTACCACGGAAAGTCCGGTGTGCGTTTGTTTCAACATTTGAAGCCGATTTTGACGCGCAGCACGAAGATGGACCCATCAATTGCTTATCCGCCCTATACCGAGCGAAAAGCGAAGATTTTCCGCAAAGTTCTCTGAATCAGCACTATCGGAGACTCCTCACGCTCGCGGAAGTAGCAGTGGGGGTCCGGGATTCAGTTCCCCATTTAACTATTCCGACGCTTTCGATAGCGGATGAGTACCCTGAAAGAAGAAACCCGCTTCTTGTGGGGACTGCGTTTTTGACAATCGATTCTTTCTTCGTTGAAACGTTCTCTTCGTGTCCTTGAGGCTTTACGAAGGGATTGTCATGTCAGCGTCTTCCTCCTCCGAGGCTCTAGATGGCATTAGCCATGTTCCTGTTCGCCCGGTCGCCGTTGTGTACTGCGAAGGAAACTTCGGAAAGATTGATGGCAAGACGGCGAACGGCCTTGTCCGACAGAGCGAAACCTATGTGATCGCTTCGGTAATCGATAGCACGTGTCACAAACGCGATGCCGGGATGGTTCTTGATGGAGTGCCGAATGGTGTTGGTGTTGTTGGCGATCTCGATGAAGCGCTTTCGCATGGGCACGGCAACCCTGAGATTTTCATTGTCGGCGTGGCCCCAACAAGTGGCCTTCTTTCTGATGAAGAGCGCAACGTGATTCTTCAAGCCATTGCTCGCGGTCTTCACATCGTGAGCGGGCTCCATGAGTTCCTCACTCAAGACCCGGAGTTCGTCGCGGCCGCGCACGCTTCAGGTGTGCTCATCACTGATGTGCGCATGCCCCGAGCGAAGAAAGACCTCCGAATGTTCACCGGTCGCATTCGAGATGTCACTTGCCCCAGGATTGCTGTACTTGGCACAGACGGTGCAATTGGAAAACGAACAACAGCGACGATCCTGACGAAGGCCCTGAATGATCATGGGATTCGCGCAGTCATGGTGAGCACTGGCCAGACAGGGCTCATTCAAGGAGCTCGCTATGGCGTGGCTCTTGACGCGGTGCCTGCGCAGTTTGTTACTGGCGAGTTAGAAGGTGCTGTCCTCGAAGCATTCGACAATGAGGATCCCGATGTGATCATTGTTGAAGGGCAGGGCGCCCTTAGTCATCCCACGTATTTGAGTTCCACAGCAATCCTCAGGGGGAGTCAACCTCAAGGTGTAGTCCTCCAGCATGCGCCAACGAGGAAGAGCGCCAGCGACTTTCCGGATTTTCCAATGCCGACCGCTGCGAGTGAAATCACACTCATTGAACTCTTCGCGAAAACAAAAGTGATTGGACTGACAATCAATCACGAACTCATGACTGACGACGATGTCGTAGCGGCAATCGCACTCTACGAATTAGAACTGGGCATCCCAGTTACTGATGCGTTGTGGCGATCGGGAGATCGTCTTGTCGAAATGGTTCTTGCCTCATTCCCTTCGCTTCATCCGGGCGCACCAATTGACGTCCATTGAGCGCCCCGAGGATTGAGATTGATCTCTCCAAGATCGCCTCGAATGCCGGAAGCCTTGTGGAACTTACTGCCGGAAAGGGAGTTCGAGTCACGGCAGTGACGAAGGCATTCGGAGGTCGGCCGGATATTGCGAGAGCACTTGTCGGGGCTGGTGTCGCTGCACTTGGTGACTCCCGAATAGAGAATCTTGAAAGGTTGCGAACCGACTGCGTTCAATCGCCAACAGTTTTGATTCGTTCGCCGATGCCGAGTCAGACCCAACGAGTAGTTCGAGCAGTTGATCTCTCGCTCAATACTGAAATTGAAACGATCGAGTTGCTTTCCAAGTCTGCAGTAGATCTTGATGTTGAGCACCGCGTTGTTCTCATGGTCGAACTTGGAGATCTACGCGAGGGATTCATGCCCGAGGAAGTGGATGAGGCGCTCAAGCGAGTGCTTGATCTTCCGCACCTTCACTTTGCCGGCATAGGCACAAATCTGGCCTGCCGAAGCGGGGTTATTCCCGATGGCGCCAATATGGGTGAACTGTCGCGTCTTGCCGATCGCCTTGAGTCTGATCATTCCGTCAGTGTCGATGTTGTCTCGGGCGGAAACTCGGCAAATATTGATTGGCTCACAAGTGGAAGCCCGATTGGGCGTGTCAATGACCTACGCCTTGGCGAGGCAATTCTCTTAGGTCAAGAACCGCTGCATCGGCGAGCTCTCGATGGACTGCACACCGATTCCTTTGTTCTGATTGGTGAAGTCATCGAATCGCGGCTCAAGCCAACGAAGCCATGGGGTCAATCCGCGCAATCGGCGTTTCCGCGTTCGACCGCTCCCGCTGAGAGTTCGGGGGCTTGGCAAACAATCGTCGCCATCGGGCGGCAAGACACCGACCCGGATGGTCTTTTGATGCCAGACGGAGTCACCTATCGCGGTGCGAGTAGCGACCATCTCGTACTTGGCACGCAGGAGCGGTACCGCCCTGGGGTCGAAATGCGGTTCATTCCTGATTACAGCGCACTCGTGCGATCAATGACGTGTCCCAATGTTCGACAAGTTCGCTGCAGCTGATACCAGCACCGGGTTCTGACGTGTTCAACTCTGAGTCTCTAGAGTTCGATTCCTATGGAACGCAAGAGGTTCTCGGATAATGCCTGACTGGACTGCGATCGCCAAGCGGAATTCTCGTTCAGTGCAGACCACGATCGGTTGGATTTTCTGGGATCCGGGTGCGGTGCGCCGCTTCGAGGCACTGGGTCTCCCCGGACCTGTCGGTTATATCGCCTCTCGATGTGCACCTCTTGCCCCGATAGGAGCGGAAGCGGTGACTGCGGCGTTTGGTTCGATTCGGCCGCAGGCAATTTCATTCACGTTTGAATTGGTGGCAGCAACTACTGACTTCGACACCGTCTGGCGGGCTCGCAACGAAGCGATCGTCGAGGGTCTGCATGAGTTCGCTCCAGCGATTGTCCCCGCTCTTGAGGAACTCGGGCCAACGCTTTGGTCGGTTGTCGAACAACTACCCACTGCGGGGCGCGTGTTCTTCGCTTCTCATTTGCGAATTGAGCGACCAACAAATCCGTTGCTGTCGGGATGGCATGCAGTGAATTGTCTGAGAGAGTGGCGTGGAGATACGCATTGGGCCGTCGTTGCTGCTGCGGGGCTGACTGGAATCGAAGCATCGATTCTCCACAATGCTTGGCTGGGTTACGAAGATGGTTGGCTGCCGACATCACGTGGGAGTAGCCCCGATGAAATTCAGATTGGTTGGGAACTTCTAGCGGCTCGAGGTCTGATTCGAGACGGGAAAGTGACCGACGCGGCATTGCGACTGCGGCAACGCATTGAAGATGATACGGATCGATTGACCACTCTCCCGTGGGAGCTGTTGGGCGAATCGGCGTCGTTGCAGTTTGCCGAACGTTTTGAGCCCCCGTGTGAACTGTTGCTCAAGCGTGTCGATGAAACCGCTGGTCCCAACTATCAGCCGGCATCACGAATTCGTTATTCGTGAGAGGAAGACTTTCGACGCACCTTCTTCACTGTCCAGATGATGAGAAAGATCAGCAGTGCTAGGAAGACGACAATCACAAGGATGATGAGTGCGACCGCCCAGCCGATCAATTCTTTACTTTGGGTCGGGGTCAGATTTCTTTGAATGTCGGTGGTTGACGAGATGCGAAGGTTCGTGAGCGATGCCAACGCGCTTGGGGAAGCAGCAGATCCACTGATTGGACCCTCAGCGACGAGGGAAAGGGTGTGTGTTCCTGATCCGATGTCGTAGAGGATGAGGAAACTTCCGTCAGATCCGGTTCCTTCAGTAGGAGGAGCGAAGGTTGAGCGCAGCCGTCCGTCGATGAAGAGATGGAAGGTGTCGGTCGGTGCTCCAGCGATAGTCGTGTCGAAGGTCAACCACAGCGAATCCTTGTCGGTTGTGAAAACGGTGTTGGAAACGGTGCCTTGAGTCGCTGAGACAGAGGGGCCAGAGGCTTGGTCGGCGATCGCAGTCGAGAGATAGCTCACTGACGAGTTGTAAGTCGGCGACGGAGCGACTCCTTGAGCGACGAGGACGAGTTCCTCTGAGGGTTCGGAAGAGGTTTGGTTCCATGTCGTTGCCAGCGCAGAGACGTTGGCGCCAACCAAGGGGGACCACCACAGACCGACTCCCGAATTCTTTGTGGAAGCAGAGTTGGCGTACCACCCGATGGGGTATTGATGTTTGTCGACTCCGGGGTCCGAGGAGGGTGGTTTCAGAACAACGTCAACAATCTGACCGAGTCCGGGATAGCCGGCATAGGGCTCGCCCACGAGTGAGATGTAATTGTCGACGAAGGTCTGATTTGGGCCACGACCGATATCGAGTCGCGTGAGCTTGTACCGAAGGTCATTCTTCGCCCCGCCGATACGGGTCAGGTTCACCTCGGGTGAATCGAACAATGTGAGCTGTCGCGGGGGAGTTGCGAGCGCCAACGCTGCGGTCGTTGCGACATTCGCGCCGAAACTGTGACCGATGAGGTGGATCTTGCCTCCGTTCGTTGAGAATCCGGAACGAAGTGATTGATTGATCACGGTTGCCATCCGATGACCGTTCACCTCGGTGGCGCGTTCGGGCGCGTAGGCCGCAAGCGCACTCATATCGGTCGAACTCTGGTCAACCCAGCTGTACATAAGGACCGTTGCGGAGGGATCAGCCGCTTGAAGCGAAGTGGCGAGGTTTGCAAACAACGAGATGGAGGGTTGTCCGGACTTGGGATCAACCAATGCGGGATTCCACATCGTCACCAGGTCAGCCGATGTCGATTGCGCGGCCTCATAGGTCGCGAGCAGTCCAGCGGCCCAACCGTGTGTCATCACGACGACATTGCCTGCAGCGATTGATTCGGGAGCTACTGGCGTGAATGTGGTGCCAGTCCATTTCCCTAAACGTTGTGCGAGTGGGAATGGACTGACGTTCGTTTGTTCTGCTGTGGGGACGCCAGCTGGCGCGGGAAAGGCAGAAAGGGGGGTCGGTACCGATGAGTTGAGCACCGAACATCCGGTCGTGACGAGTGCGCATATGAGAAGAGCGATCGCGAACGCTCGAGAAGTGCGACGTCGAAAGCGAGTTGGTGTTGAACCGTGAAGTGTGTGGGTAGTGATCACAATGCGGCGAGGTTAACGGTATTGCCAATGAGTTAGCTCGTTACTCGGATGCAAGTGCAGGCAGGGGAACGCAGGTTCCGAGCAGGGAAAAGGTGTACTACTGACATTGTGTAGGGTCTCTACTAATGAAGCCCTCGACCGCTCTCATCCGCGAACTGGCAGAACTTGCCCCGCTCTTTGATCGGCTCCGAGCCGATGGATTGCGCCGGCGAAATCTGACCTTGTCGCGTCGTCGACTTCTGATGTTCCTTCACGAATGCGGTCGTCTGCGTTCGAGCGAGTTGGCCCAGCGACTGGCGGTCACGCCCCGCGCGGTAACGGCACTGGTCGACGGGTTAGTCGATTCCGGTTATGTGGAGCGTCGACCTGATTCCTCTGATCGTCGGGCGACGTTTGTGGAACTCACCGACTCGGGAATTGAGATCTGCAGCGATATGCAGAAAGCATTGGACAGTTTTGCAGCGCAATTGTTTGCGGGAATTAGTCCTGGTGACGTCGAAGCTGCAGTGAAAACGATTGCGGTCATCCGTAAGAACTTCGAGCAGATGCTCGCTCCATGACTGCCGCCCGGAACGAACAAATAGGAAACGGAAGAACGAAGTACATGCCGAGTCGTTGGACGCCTGAAAAAATTCACCAGCGGCGCTGGTTCACGCTCATTGCTATCTGCATCGCCGTGACGATTACGTCCATCGATAACACGATTATGAACGTGGGTCTCCCATCGATCGTGCGGGAGGTGGGCGCGTCGCAGGCGCAGCTTCAATGGCTGATTGACTCCTACACCATCGTGTTCGCATGTTTACTGCTCACAATGGGAGCGATCGGCGACAAGTGGGGCCGTCATCGCACATTGATGATTGGGCTCGTGATTTTCGGTGGATTCTCGGCGTTCGCAAGCCAAGCCGATAGCGCGAACGCTCTCATTATCGCCCGCGGCTTGATGGGTATCGGCGGCGCTCTCATCCTTCCGGCGACCTTGGCGATTCTCAGCAACACCTTCGAAGGCAAAGAGCGATCGAAAGCAATCGGAATTTGGGCGGCAGTTGCGGGCATTGGAGTCGCTGCGGGCCCCTTATTCGGTGGATTTCTTCTTGATCACTTTTGGTGGGGATCAATCTTCCTTATCAACGTCCCGATCTGCGTCGTTGCTATCGCTATGGGTTGGTTTCTTGTTCCGCCTTCAAAGAGTGCTGATGAAGGCCGTCGACTCGATCCCATTGGCGCAGTGCTTTCGATCGTGGCGCTCGTTGGTTTGTTGTACGGAATTATCGAGATCCCTGAAAAAGGTTGGTCAAGTCCTGAAGTGCTCTTCGCTGTGGGCTCTGGCTTGCTCTTTCTTGGGGTCTTCACCTGGTGGGAACTTCGAAGTGATCACCCGATGCTTGATCTCAACTTCTTTCGAAACCCTCGCTTCAGTGCGGCCAGCATGACAATCACAATCAATTACTTCGTAATGTTCGGCTCGACATTCTTGATCGTGCAGTACTTCCAGTTTGTTCTTGGGTACTCGCCGCTAAAAGCTGGCGTTATGACAGCACCCGTTGCGATTGGACTCATGGTGACGAGTCCGCAAGCACATAAATATGTCGCCCGATGGGGAACGACAAAAGTGATCATTCTTGGACTGCTGATTTGCTCGGGCGTGATGTTCTGTTATGGCATTGAAACGATCATTGCCTCGGATGTCGGCGGTGTCGTGGTGCGCGCAATCTTTGGCGTGGGACTCGCTCTCACTGCGACGCCGGCGACCGAATCCATCATGGGTGCACTTCCTCGTGATCGTGCCGGTGTTGGGTCAGCGGTGAACGACACCACTCGTCAGATCGGTGGTGCTCTCGGTGTCGCCGTCATCGGAAGCTTGTTCGCGTGGCGCTATCAGGCATCGTTGTCGGATCTTTCGGGACTTCCAGCGGATGTGGCTTCGGCTGCGCAGAACTCGATCGGAAAGGCCATACAAGTCGCAAGTACGTTGCCCTCCGACGAAGCCACTTCGCTCCTCGACAATGCAAAGCAGGCCTACGTTTCAGGCATGAGGGTGGGCGTCTGGACCTGCGCACTGATTCTGCTTGGCGCTGCCGTTCTAACGGCCAAGTTTCTGCCGTCGACTCCGGCGACACCCGACGACGACGTGGAACTTCGAGATCAAGAAGTCGAGGCGGTTTCGCTCGATGACGGAATCATCTGATTCCAATTTCGATGTTGTTCCGGTTATCGTTCCTCGACCGCAACCCGAGGGGGAACAATGGCAAAGCGCGTGATGATCGCAACAATGAAGGCAAATCCTGGACAACGCGACGAACTGCTGGCGCAGTTTGGTGACATGTTCGCTGTTGCGAACGCCGAAGCTGGTACGGAGATTTACACGCTTGTCGCCGGTGACGACGCTGACACCGTCTACATGATTGAGCAGTACGCCGATCAGGCTGCGATGGATGCGCACATGGGTAGCGAAACTCTCGCAGCGCTGTACCCGAAGATTGGCCCGTTTATGGCCGACGGTGGTGCTGTGATGGGTTCAGTTCATTCCGAACTCGACTGAGAGCTTGTTCAGTCGGGATCGAGAAGGCTGCTGAGGTCGGGCGGCACGTCGATCGCAAGCTGCTGCAACCACTCGAGCGGAATGACCTCGAGAGTTTTCTGATTGGTTGAGGCAAGAACGACTGGCGCAGCGCAGTTGTCGTTAAAGGCGATGGCCCAGTTTCGTGCGGTAACGCACCAGCGGTCGCCAGGTACGAGACCAGGGAATCGGTACTGCGGCATCGGCGTAATGAGGTCGTTGCCGATTGATCGTTGGTGTTCAAGAAACTCGGGGGTCATGACCGCACAGATGGTGTGTAGCCCGATGTCTTCGGGGCCGGTGGTGCAGCAACCATCTCGAAGAAACCCGGTCATGGGGTCAGTGCCACAGGGTTCAAGTGTTTCGCCAAGGACATTGCGGTCGGCGTTGTCGGGATGCATTACTTGTTCTCCGCTTTCCAGCCCTGAGTCATGATGAAAATTCCTTCAGCGCGAGCGGTGACTTCGCCGTCGATCGAGATTGTCCCGAGTGTAAAGACCTTGCGGCCTTCGACTCGGTCAACCCAACTCTCTAGGTGGAGTTCGCGCTCAATCCATGTTGGACGTTCGTAGCGAATCGACAAGGTTCCAGTGAATCCGCCGAGTCCGTTACAGACGTTGGTGGCACCGAGCAATTCATCGAACAACAAAGCGATAATTCCACCGTGGACCATTCCGGGCGGCCCGTTGTATTGCGCTCCGAGAAATGCACGACCCGTAGTGCGGCCATCGACAACGTTGAGATCAACATCGGCCGAAAGTGGATTGAGAGGTCCGATGATTGGGCTCCACGGGAAGAACACACGTGGTTCGTTGGCCTGGACCCCGATTGGTCCTCGGTCTCCCAAACGGCCCTGCATAGGAAGGCCGTCCACTCGATGAGGTTCGAGTAGTGCTGCGGCTTCATCAATGAGAGCGGCAGCGCGTTCGAGCGATGAGGTCGGAGCGTTGGTTCGACGAAGTGACGTAATGAGCGCCCGCGTCGAGGCGGCCACAGTTTCGGTGGCCGCCTCATCGTCAAGTGTCCAACCCGCAGTGAACGGAGCGGGTTCGTCGTTGGTCATGCGTTATAACCGAATCCTTCAGTTGTTGCGCTTGAGCCAGGAAGGCCGGGTTCAAGCCGTCCGGTCAGCCAGCCGCCATCAACGACAAGTTCTGTTCCGGTGATGTAACTGGCTTCTGCACTTGCGAGAAACGCGACTGCCGCAGCAATTTCATTTGGATAGCCGATGCGCTGAATCGCTTGTTGCTGATACGGCATCGTTTCGAGGATTGGATCGTTGATGGGATTACCCATGACGGTATTGACGCCGCCGGGGTGCACGGAGTTCACGCGAATTCCAAACCGACCCCACTCCATTGCCGCGGTCTTTGTCATCCCGCGGATGGCGAATTTTGATGCGGTGTAGGAGATCAGTCCGTTTTTCGAAGCGATTCCATCAATCGATGAAATGTTCACGATGGAACCGCCACCGGATTCTTTCAAAAGCGGCATTGCGGTCTTCATTCCCAAGAAGCAACCAACTTGGTTCACGTTGATCACCGTCATGTAGGCCTCGAGTGAGGTGTCCTCAATTGCCGATGGCCAAATAATTGCAGCGTTGTTGACGAGGGCATCAAGGCGACCACCGAATTCTTTGGTTGCAGCAATTGCTGCTTGCCATTCGGCTTCGTTACTGACATCAAGGTGGACGTAGCGAGCATTTGCTCCGATGTCGGCGGCGACTGCCTGACCCTCAGCGTCAAGTACATCGGCGAGAACGACCTTTGCCCCTTCGCTGGCAAAGAGCCGAGCTTCGGCCTCGCCCTGCCCGCGTGCTGCTCCGGTGACGATGACAACCTTGCCGTCAAATCGACCCATGATTCCCCCTGATCCTCGGCTCCTTGATTGGGAGCGACGGAAGGAGTGTAGGGAATCGCAGGCCCCAGCCGCCGATCGAAGGTTGGTGGTTGGTCTGGAGCCGCGTGGTCTGTTCTACTTTGGGAACTACATCTGTTTCCAAGGAGACCCGTGAAGATTCGCCGCACCGTCATCACCACCGCAGCAGCAGTGGCCCTGTTCCTCCCTATCGCCGCATGTTCGAGTGATTCATCCTCAAACAGCACGACCTCAACAACGGCCTCGAGCGGCGATCAGATCACAGATACCGCATGTCCATTCACTGGAACTCTTGAGACCAGTTCGGGTGGCAATGCAGGAACACCATCAGCTTTGGGTTCGATCACCACCTCGAAGGAAGGATGTGTCGACAACATCCAACTGGAACTGGGTAGTGCAACAGGCGCTTGGACCGCGGCCTACGCAACGGGACCAGTCGTTGACGCTTCGGGTGCAACTGTCGCGACGCAAGGGGTTGCGACCCTCGTCGTTACCCTTGCTGAAGGAACATGGACCGGCACCCCTGGCGCTCCCACGACAGTGCTTCCTCTTCAACTCGATTATGTCGAGTCGATCAACGTGGTCGCCGGCGCGAATGGGTCGATTCTTGTTGCCTTTGGGCTTTCCGTGAAGAAGCCTTACCAAGCGAGCGATTCGCAGAATCCTGCTTACATCTCGCTTGGTATTGGTTGAGGATTCGACCAATTCGCAGCGTCATCAATGTTTTCTTCGTGCCCGGCCATCGTGCCGGGCACGATCGCGTAGGGTGAGAGAAAGCTTTTCTAAATTTCCTACAGAATGAGCGCGTTCGGCGAACAAGGAGCCACTATGGGAACGGATCAGATCTTCACTGCATCGGTCATCATCACGATGGACGAAACGGCTCCTCGTGCAACGGCGGTTGCCGTGAAAGCCGACGGGACAATTGCTGCAGTTGGCGACGTCGATGTGTGTAAGAAGGCGCTGCCCGAAGCCACCGTGGTCGATCTCGGCGATACGGCGTTACTCCCCGGGTTTGTTGAGTCACATTCTCATCCAGTGCTGAGCGGCATCATGACCCAATCTCCGGCCTACTGGATCGCGCCGTATGTGGGATACCCGAGGTGGAGCGACGTCACCGACCTCTTCGCCAAACTGCAGAAGGAACAACCCGCTGGTCAGTTGTTGTTGTTCAATGGCCTTGACCGCCTGCTACATGGTTGCGAAGCCCCCGACGCCAAAGCGCTTGATGCGTTCTTCCCTGATCGACCAGTTGTTGTTGCAGACAACTCCGGTCACGCGGTGTATTTGAATACTGCGTCAATCAAGAAGTTGGGTTGGGATGCCAAGCCGCCAGCGGACCCGGTTGGCGGTTCGTTCGGTCGCAATGCCGATGGTTCGCTCAACGGTATTGCCTATGAGATTCCCGCCATGATGGAAGCAGCAATGCCGTTGGTCGGTGAGGTCGTGAAGAACCCGCTTGCTTCGGCGGCACAGTGGTATTCGCTGATGGCGGGCAATGGCATTACCTCAACTTCAGAAATGACATTCAACGACACACTCAAGCCAGCATTTGAGGCAATGGCGAGTATCTCCAATTGTCCGCTGCGCATTTCGCTCTATCACGTGTCTACTGATGCAACTTGCGGCGAGAAGTTCGAATCAAAGATCCCCGCATCGATGCTGACCAAGAAGGGGATCAAGCTGTGGGCCGATGGTTCGCCATGGGTTGGAAACGTCGCACTGACATTCCCGTATCTCGACACGCCGGCGACGAAAGCGGCTGGAATCAAGCCTGGGACACCAGGCATCGAAGTCATGAACTACTCGCGTGAGCAGCTCGACGTCATTCTTGATACCTATGCCCCGCAAGGTTGGCAAATGGCGTTTCATGTGAATGGTGATGCCGCGCTCGATGTCGTGCTCGACGCGTATGAAGCAGCTTTAACGAAGTTCAATCTTCTCGGTACTGACCATCGCTGGCGCATCGAGCATCTCGGTGCTGCTCGCACCGATCAGTTCGCGCGAGCAGCCACACTCGGCGTGTACGCCTCAATGGGCCCGTTCCAGTTTCAGTATTGGGGTGACCTGCTCGATGGGCAGGTGTTTGATCATGAACACGGTGCTCCTTGGTGTCGAGTGAAGGACGCGACCGATGCCGGACTTCGCCCCTCGTATCACAACGATGGTTCAGTAACGCCGCCATCACCACTTGCCAATATCAAGACCTGCGTGACTCGCACAACGAACTCAGGTGTTGAGCGCGGCCCAGAACAAAAAGTGACGCTTGACGAAGCGCTTCGGGCGCAAACGATCCATGCTGCATTCATCCTCGGCCGAGAGCAAGAGATCGGCTCGATTGAGGTTGGAAAGTTTGCCGACTTTGTGCAGTTGTCGGTTGACCCTTATGCGGTCGACCCAATGCATCTCAGCGACGGAGTCTCTGTGCTGGGCACCTGGTTGTCGGGAGAGAAAATGGACCTTGAAGCCTTCGAAAAGGCTGCGGGTGTGGTCGATCCGACACCACATATACATCTGGCAACACTTCCGCGTAAGTGCTGCTGACGCTGACGTAACGCTCTAGTACAGAGCAAACGCCAAGATCGCGGCACACACAAAACCGTAGGCTCCGATGACGCCGCGCAAGACCGATGGCTTGAGTCCTCGCGCCACGCGGGCTCCGATCCATCCGCCGATGAGCGAAAGCGGTGCCATCAGCAACACGGTCCACCACTGCACGGGCCCCCACAAAGCGAAGATCACAACGGCGACAATGTTGATTGCGAACTGCAGCACACTCTTGAGCGCGTTCAGTTTCTGTAGGTGATCACTTGTGGTGATCCCGAGGACGGCGAGGAGAATGACCCCAAGGACACCTCCGAAGTAGCCGCCGTAGATGGCGGCCAAAAAGACGCCGATGATTGTTGCAACGTCATGGTCTCGTTTGGTGTTTTGGACTGTTTCGCTTTCGCTTGAAGAAAGCCGGCGCTGAATGACTGGTTGCAAGACGAGCAGGAGGGCCGCAACGAAAACGAGGATTGGTACAAGCAGTTTGAAGACGCGTTCCGAGGTGGTGAGAAGTAGAACCGCACCCAACACTGATCCTGCGAAGGCAAATGGGAGCAATCTGCGGATGCGGGCGTGTTGTCCATCGAGTTCGTGCCGGTAGCCAGCAATGCCGCCCACATAACCGGGCACAAGCGCCACGGTGTTGGTGACATTGGCGGTGACGGGACTCAAGCCGGCCGCAATGAGTGCCGGAAAGGTGAGAAGAGTCCCGCCTCCGGCGACCGCGTTGATGCCGCCGGCAAGAAGACCAGAGACGGCGAGAAGGATGATGCCGCCGGCGCTCAGATTGTCCATGGGTCTTGATCGTACGGGGCGCGCCAGTGCCAGTGGTGTGGTGGACTTGGTTTTTCAGAGTTCATGGGGGAACTGAATGGCAATCGTCGAAACAACAATGGCCGGCGAAGGTGTCGCTCGGGTGACACTGAACGATCCCGATCGTTACAACGCTCTCACGCCGGCGCTTATCGATGGACTTGCTGACGCTTTTACTTCGATTCGACGGGATCGAGATGTGCGTGTCGTGATCCTGGACGGAAATGGTCGCGGTTTCTGTGCCGGCGCTGATATGAGCGGAACCGGTGGAGTCCCTGATCGTTCACGCGATCGGGGTCCAGTCGGGTTTGTCCATGAGATGCAAGAACATCTCATGGATGTCGTGTTAGCGATTCATGAAACACCACAGCCGGTTGTCGCCGCCCTTCACGGCGCTGTCGTCGGCGGAGGATTGGCACTGGCCCTTACGTGCGACCTTCGTGTGGCCTCGGTTGACGCTTTCTTTGCATCCCATTTCATTCGTGTGGGTTTGTCGTCCTGCGATCTCGGCACGAGTTACTGGTTACCGCGTATTTGTGGGCCAACGATCGCCGCTGAACTCATGCTCACCGGGCGTCGGTTCAGCGCAGATGAAGCGCGCGAGTACGGCGTACTGAATCGAGTGACAACTTCAGACGAACTCCAGTCGACTGCTCTTGAACTCGCAGGAATGATCGCTGACAATTCTGAGTACGGCGTGCGAATGACCAAAGTTGGGATGTGGGCCAATCTTGACGCCTCGAGTTTGCGTGCAGCGATGGAACTTGAAAACCGCACGCAGGTTCTTGGCACGTTTACCGGCAACATGACCGAAGCAGGTGAAGCGTTCCGGGAAAAGCGTGCGCCTGAGTGGAAGCAGATGTGACATGCCCACGCAACGATTGAACGGTATTGATCTGTACTGGGAACAAGCGGGCGAGGGGCATCGGTTGCTGATGTTCAACGGCTCCGGTTCGACAATTGAACGCATGCGACCACTATTCAACGTGCTCGGAACCCAGTTTGATGTGGTGCTCCACGATCAGCGTGGGCTGGGTCGCACGGAAATTCCCGCAGGGCCATATTCCATGTCCGATTATGCGGCCGACGCTAGTGCCCTCGTTGATTTTCTCGGCTGGGAAACCTTCAACGTCATTGGCATCAGTTTCGGTGGCATGGTCGCTCAAGAGTTTGCTGTCACCATTCCTGAACGAGTTGAGCGCTTGGCATTGCTCTGCACGTCGCCCGGCGGAGCGGGTGGTTCGTCATATCCGCTTCATGAACTCCGTTCGATGGACGAAGCGGAACGAGCAGGAATTTCAATGACGATTATGGATACGCGGTTTACCCCTGAGTGGCTCGCTACTCACCCATCAGATCAGTTGTTCGTCGATGGCATCAGCGGTCAGTACGGCGCCAAAGCGGGCTCAGAGGCCGAACGGGGTGAGATCGAACAGTTAAATGCGCGAAGCGTTCACGACGTATGGGATCGCCTCGATCGAATTTCCGCTCCAACCTTTATCGGAGCTGGTCGCTACGACGGCATCGCCCCGCTCTCAAACAGCGAAGCGATGGCTCAGCGGATTCCAAACGCGGAGTTGCGCGTTTACGAGGGTGGACACGGATTCTTCGCACAGGATTCGACGGCGTTCCCGGACATCTTCAGTTTTCTCGCGAGTTGAACGGCTGGCGGCTTACGCCATCTGGTTCATGAACTGATTCAGGTCGAAGTACTCGCGCCACTTTGCGATCTTGTCGCCCTCAAATTCAAAAATGCCGAGAACGGGAAGCTCAACTTCGCTGCCGTCTTCCTTTTCGAAGATGTCAACGCGCTCGGTGACCACCATTGGTCCGTTTGAAATCATGTTGTCGATGCGGAACACCTTGACCTTGAGCCCAGCGGTGAAGCCGTCGATCATCATTCGAATCGCTTCATGACCGACCATAGGATCGACCGGAATGTTGTGGTACACGCCGTCTTCGGTGAAGAACGCAACGACCTTGTCGTGGTCGCCTTCGGCCCAGGCATCGCAAAATTCCTGAACAAGTGCTTCGTACTTTGCTCCGTCGCTCATGACGTTCCTTCGTAGTCCAAGGGTCCGGCACTTCGCCGTCCGAAGGCACATCCTGACACTCTGAGGCAGCGGGTGTCTTGTTGATTGGCTACGGTCCTCATGAGGGGGAATCCATGTCGCAGAACGATGATGCTGGATCAACGATTGATTTCGCGCTGAATCCGCTCCCCGGAGCCGAACTTCACAAGGTTTTACGAACCTTGCGATCCGAGCATGGCGATGTCGCTCCGGTGACGTTCTTTGGAATGCCAACGTTCGCCATTTTGAGTTGGGATGCATTGCGCGAGTTCTTCGCCTCCAACGAAGAGTTTCCGGGCGGCGAGGTCTACAAATACCAACTCGAAAAGACGGTTGGTCGAACGTTCATCTCAATGGACGGTCCGGATCATGAGGTCTACAGGCGCCTTGTCACTCCCGCATTCCGTTCGCGTGCGGCAATTCGATTCGTCGATGAGGAACTCACGCCGTTGGCCCACGAACTTCTCAATGGGTTGGTTGAGGAGGGGGAAGCCGACCTCATTGCTGAATTCACGAATCGACTTCCGTTCTGGGCGATTAGTCAGAAACTCGGCCTACCCGAAGGTTTCGAAGATCGTCAACGCGAGTGGGCCCTCGCCATCCTTTCCGAACCGAGCAACCCCGAGGGTGCTCGTCGGGCTGCTGGCGAACTTTCCGAAGTCATTGCTCCAGTTGTTGTTGCGCGGCGGAAAGACCCTGGAACTGACGTGATTTCACAACTCGTCACCGGAGAATTTCAGGGAGTGCAGCTCACCGATGATGAAGTGCACTCGCATGTTCGCCTGCTCTTTGCTGTTGGGGCCACGACAACATCCGACGCGCTGAGCAACCTTCTCTGGGCCTTATTGCACCGCCCGAAACTTGTCGATCGAATCCGTACGACACCTGAACTTCGGCCGGCTCTTGTTCGGGAACTTCTGCGCTGGGAGCCACCGGTTCCGCTCTTGCCCCGAATGGCGCTGCATGAAGGAACCATTGGTGGCGTGAACATTCCTGCGGGTTCGATGATCCTTGCCGGGATTGCATCGGCGAATCGAGATCCCGATCGGTTTGCCGAACCTGATGAGTTCGATATCGACAGACCCGACGCCGACGTTCTTACGTTCGGATTTGGCGTCAAGTTCTGTCCCGGCACGCATATGGCCAAACAGCAACTTCTCGCCGCTCTCGACGTTCTTCTGGATCGTCTTCCCGGATTGAGGCTGGCCGGGGACGACCCGGGAGCAGCTCCATCTGGATGCAATTTGCGGTCGGTTTCGTCGCTCCGCTGCGAGTGGGACTCTTAGGATGCATTTCGCTGATTCTGGCTGTCGGGCCTACCGTGTGACCAGATTTTACTGAGGGGGAATACGTCATGGCTGATTTCAGTATTGATCCGGAATTCCAAGAGCAGCTCGACTGGATTCGCGAGTTCGTAAAGACCGAGGTTGAGCCACTTGATCTGGCTTTTGCGGGCGAAGACATGGTCTACAACAAGGCCAGCGCGTTCTATGAAGAAGCCATTCGTCCGCTGCAGCAGATTGTGAAAGATCGCGGTCTTTGGTCCTGCCACCTGACTCCCGAGTTCGGAGGACAGGGATACGGACAGGTTCAGTTGGCGTACATGAACGAAATTCTTGGGCGTTCACAGTTCGGCCCGACCGTGTTTGGAAATCAGGCCCCCGATTCGGGCAACGCCGAGATCATCGCTCATTACGGAACCCCCGAGCAGAAGGCGAAGTATCTCGAGCCGTTACTTGATGGCCGTATCTCTTCGTGTTACTCGATGACCGAACCACAAGGCGGTGCCGACCCTGGTGTCTTTACGTGTCGTGCGGTTCGCGACGGCGAGGAGTGGGTGATCGATGGCGAGAAATGGTTTTCCTCGTCGCTGCGTTACGCCTCGTTCTTGATTGTGATGGTCATTACTGATCCCGATGTTGCAGTGCACAAGGGTGCCTCGATGTTTCTCGTGCCTGCCGATTCACCTGGAATTGAAGTTGTTCGCAACGTTGGTGTTGGCCAGGAACACGATGGTCATGGCGGACATGCGTACGTTCGCTATAACAGTGTGAGGGTTCCGGCTGATCATCTTCTCGGTGGGGAAGGTCAGGCTTTCGCGATCGCCCAAACGCGTCTTGGCGGCGGGCGCTTGCATCACGCCATGCGCACGGTCGGCGCCGTGTCGCGTTGTCTCGACATGTTGTGTGAGCGCGCGCTTAGCCGAACGACGCAGGGTGAACTCCTTGCCCGAAAACAAGCGACGCAGGAAAAGATCGCCGATTCATTCATTGAACTTTTGCAATTCAAACTTCAGGTTCTTCATGCGGCATGGGTCGTCGATCAAAAGGGCGGCCATGCTGCGCGAAAGGAAATCGCCGCAGTGAAAGTCGCAACGCCGAAGGTGTATCGCGAAGCAGTTCTGCGGACGATGCAACTACACGGAGCTCTCGGTGTCTCAAATGAAATGCCATTGGCCAACATGCTCATGGCTTCAGTCACGATGGGAATCGCCGACGGACCAACCGAGGTGCATAAGTTCACAGTCGCGCGCGAAGTACTCAAAGAGTATTCGCCGGCCGAAGGTGATTGGCCGAGCGAGCATCTTCCTGAACGCCGTGCAGCCGCGCGCGCCGAGTATGCCGACTTACTTGAACGCTCTGCTGCCGATCGTTAACCGAGAGGGTTAGTAGCCGCCGCCGAGTTTGCGGTGATCCCAAGAAATGGTTCGCTCGACGTTGAGCTTCACGACAACGCGCTTGTGGAGCATCATCTCGACTGCACCCTTCATCTCTTCGGTGTACGGCGCCATGTAGCGATCGAACACGCTGATGCCGAGTTCGAACATGCGGTCAGGGTCATCGATGATTTCGGCTTTGCCGATGAGGGTGACGCCACGAAGGGTTTCGTAGGTTTCGCCGTCTTCGACAAGCATGGTGAGGTTGGGGTTGCGGCGAAGGTTCATTACCTTCTGGGCCTTGGCCTTGGACTCGATGCCAATGCAGCCCTCGAGGAATCCGTACCACATCGCGATTGAGTGGATGCTGCCGTCGGGGTTGATGGTCGACATGGTCATTGAACGGCGACCAGAGAGGAATTCGTCGATTTCTTCCTGGCTCATCACGATCTTGTTTCGCTGCTTCACGCCACGCTGCGGTTCTTCGTCGGCCATGGTTCCCCCTCGTTGTGCGGACCGGAGAACGGTAACACCGAGCGTGATGGGGATGACCATCTGCCGCTGAGCGCGTAGGGTTCGCATGCCTGCTGGCCCAGAGGGCCGCAGATTCCGGTTGAGGGGAAGAACACATGACGCAGGTCGAAACTGCCAAAGCCATTGCCAAGCCAGTTGGCGAAATGGGCGGAGCCTTCATGCTCGACGGCGCCACCTACGCACGAGGTGCAGAACTGGGGTTTTCGGGTATCGACTTTTATGTACTCGGTCGAGGTGGCGTTCTTGGCGACACCATTCCCGACGTCGTCTCGTCGGCGTTCTTCTTTTGGAATCCTGAACAAGTCCGAACGCAATGGGAAGTGGCGCGCAAGGTGATGGACCCAGCCAAGGCTGCGGTTGAATGGTCCGACCTCTGTCACGCCTACGGCGAGGCGCATCTCCCCGAATTTGCTGCGCTCAATCGTTTCTCTGAGCTTGCGGCGAAGGTGTGCGATGCCGCGTCGCCTGCGGGTGCTGCGCTGTTTGCAGGTTGGCGGACACTTCCGGTTCCTGGGGTTGATCGCCCAAAGGCTCGTGCGCAGCATTATCTCAACTCCCTGCGCGAACTTCGCGGTGGCTTGCACGGCGGTGCGATTCTCGCAATGGGACTTTCGCCGGCTGAAGCAGTCGCTGTGCATTCACCCGGGATGGCACCGGTGTTTGGTTGGGATGTTTCGACCATTCCTGTCGATGACATCTCGAAGAGTGAATGGAAGACCGCAGAAGCAGGAACTGACCTTGCCATGGCGCGTGTATTGCACGCGCTAACGGAAGAAGAATGTGCTGAATTCGCGAAACTCGTTCTTGCTCTACACAATGCTGTGAAGGCCGCCAAGAAAGGTTGATCGTTATGGATATTCGTGAAGCGCTCTACACAACTCGTGCCATGCGTCGGGTGAAGCCCGATCCGATTCCGATGGATGTGCAAGCTCGGATCATGGACGCTGCCGTTCGCGCGCCGAGTGGTGGCAACACACAGAACTGGCGGTTCCTTCTTGTTGACGATCCCGAGGTGAAGTCGAAACTCGGACCGATCTATCGCCAAGCAATGTCAGTGCTTTGGGGTTCGTATTACAAGGATCGAATTGATTCAGCGCATGCTGCTCCTGAACTTGAAGAATCGAAGTCGATGCTCCGTGTGCAGAAGTCGGCACAGTGGTTGGCTGACAACTTCGAAATGGTGCCGTTGTACATGTTCGGTTTCGCTCAGCACGATCCCAGTGGTTCCTCGGTCTACCCGGCACTTTGGAACGCGCAGCTCGCTGCACGCGCCGAAGGGGTTGGCACCTCGCTTACGCAGGTTCTCGTGTTTCATAACGACGAAGTGCTCGACATCCTCGGCGTTCCGAAGGACGAAGGCTGGAACATGCTCGGCTGCGTCTCACTTGGTTATCCCACGGGCAAGTGGGGCGTCGCGACGCGTCAGCCAGCGCACGATGTGTCGTTCCGCAATCAGTGGGGCTCCGACGTCGGCTTCCGAGACGACGAACCGCTTTGGCCCTAAGTCCTTAACGGGGGACTAGTAGTTAGTTCTCTTCAGCTGCCGGCGCCCAATGGGTTCGCAGGTCGGCCAGCCAGTCGGGAAAGTCGACCGGTGGGTCGGGTAACTGCGTAACGCCGTGTTCGGCGAGCGCAGCCTCGAACACCTCGGGCTGGTCGCCCCACGAGCGCGGGTCGCCCATCATGACCTCGTACAACTTTGCGCCTTCTTCACCAGCTCGGATTGGCCCGAACGCAGCACCGAATGGAAGTTCCACATGCGTGCCTGCCGGGCACCAGCGATCGCCGAACCAAAGACCACCATCGATAACAAACACGATGTGTGGCGAGTAGTGGCCGTGTCGACGCACCATCATGCCCGGGTCGTATTCGGCATAGAGCGAGAGGTACTGCGGGTCGGGGCTGAACGCGAACCACTTCTCGCGCACGTAGGAGGTTGACCCGTCGGCATTCTGCTGAGCGCGACACAACTGCCACGGCATATCGGGGTCGTCCATGTGGCGAAAGATGACTTCTTTGCCGGGGATCGGTAGCGGAACTTCTGTTGGATCGATGCTCATGCGATGAAGTCGAAGTCGACATGAGCCGACTCGATGCCGCGCACGAATGCGTTTGCCATTTCGACCGGCGCCGTGCCTGGCGTCAACTTCCAACCCGAGGTGCGACGAAGAAGTTCCTCGAAAAACACACGGATCTCGAGACGAGCAAGTGACGCTCCTAAACAGAAGTGCGTGCCGAAACCGAATGCGATGTGGTTGTTCGGCGTGCGATCGATGAGGAATTCCTCGGGCCGATCAAAGTACTTTTCGTCACGGTTGGCTGAGGAGTACATGAGCACAACCTGATTGCCCTTTGGGATGGTGACGCCATTGACTTCGGCATCGACCTTCGCAACGCGACACATGTTGTGGATCGGCGTGACGTAGCGAATCATCTCTTCGACCGCGACAGTGAGGTCGGCGCCATTTCGCAACTTCATCATTTCAGCGGGATTGCTGATCAGGTTGAGAATTGTCCAGGCAATGACAGTCCTCGTGGTCTCGGCCCCGCCGTCAAGGAGCAATAGCGCGTCAGCGATTGCATCGTTGGGATCGAACGGGCATCCGTCGACTTCAGCGGTTGTGTAGAACGAGAAAATATCGTCGGCTGGACAAGACTTTTTAGATTCGAAGAGTTCGGCTGCGGCGCCAGCAAATTCAATTGCTGAAGTCATCCCAACTTCGTTGAAATAACGAGGACCACCCCCAAGGGCAATGGTGGTTTCCGACCAATGCTTCAATTTTGGCCAATCGGCTTCGTCGAAGCCGAGGAGTTTGCCGATCATCATTGCGGGGAGTGGAGCAGCGACGTCGTTGATGATTTCGGCAGAACCGCCTTTGTCGCGAACGGCATCAAGAATTCCGGTGACCTTTGCCCGGATGTCGTCTTCCCATGCGCTTGCAGCACGTGGAGTGAACCGACGAGAAACCATGTTGCGGCGCTTCATGTGGAGCGGGTCGTCAAGGCCGATGATGGCGTTGTCGGCGGGAAGGTTCGGTCGGTAGCCGCCCTTCTCCTGGTCGGAGTTGATGAAGACGTCCTTGCGCTTTTCGATCTCGACGATGTCGTGATAGCGCGAGATGCCCCACAGCTCGTTGACTTCGTCCCAGTAGACCGGTTCGTTGGCGCGCATCCATGCGTACGTGGGATACGGATCGCCGCCGTACAGTTCGGGGGCGAGAAGATCTATTGCGAGCCGTTCCATGGTCCCTCCAAGGCAATGAACTCAACCGATTGGTTGTGCAGACCGGATGGTATCTCTGTCTGCGGTTCGATTGTCCCGCGGGTCTTGGCCATCGGCTAACGCGGGCCTTAGCCCGCAGTGACTCCGCGGTCGCTCGAGAAGATCGCTCCGTGGATGTTGGTTGAGCCAGGTGCAGCGACGAGGGCAATAAGTTCGGCGATGTCATCGGCCTCGCCCTGTCCCCGGTAACCCATATATGGGGTCATGAGTTCGAAATCGATGTCAGCGGGGATCTGGAAATTCTGTGTGAGGTTGGTTTCGATTGCTCCTGGCGCGATTGCGTTGACGCGAATCTTTGTCTTTGCGTACTCCATGGCCAACGAGCGTGTGAGTTGGACGACAGCGCCCTTCGTCATGCAATAGGCCGTTGTGTAGGCCTGGCCCATGAGTCCTGCGTTTGATGCGATATTGACGATATTGCCGTCAGACGCAAGCAAATGGGGGACAGCGGCTTGGCAGAAGAAGAACGGCGCGTCCATGTTGACCGCAGCCATGCGCCGGTACTGGGCTTCGGTCATATCAGCGAAATGAAATGCCCCGGCGATTCCGGCCACATTGACGAGAACATCAAGTCGGCCAAAGGCCTCAACTGCTTCGGCTATGGCATCGAAACATTCCGAACGCTCGGAGACGTCGCCAACTCGCGACACAGCGGTCCCGCCAGCCGAGGTGATCATTGAGACCGACTCGGCGAGTGACTCGGCGTTCACATCATGAAGAAAGACCTCGGCGCCTTCAGCGGCCAGGTGCAAAGCGGTGGCTCGACCAATCCCGGAGCCCGCGCCCGTGATGAAGGCAACCTTGTCGTTGAATCGGCCTGGAACGAGATACGGCATGGCGGTCTCCTCGTGGGTGGACAGGCGCAGATCGTCGCACATTGGCGAACTTCAGGCCGTCGAAGTGATGAGGTATCGCGAGGTGGTTCAGTCGCGATACGTTGCCAAGGCACTGCACTGCCAAGGGGGCACTGTGGGGGAGGAGCTTGAGATGGACATCAAGGCCGGTAGCCGACTCGCTTGCCCGGAGTGCAGCGTCGAACTCGTCGTGGTCCGTCCCCCGAGCTCCGCTGTCGTTCTCACCTGTGGCGGTGTTGAAGTTGTCGATGCCTCAGCCGATCGTCCCGGTGGCGGACATTCCGGCGCCAGTGGCGATGGCACTCTCGTTGGCAAGCGTTACGCCGACGAAGACTCAGGAATTGAAGTGTTGTGCGCCAAGCCCGGTCCGGGCACATTGGCTGCCGATGGCCGCGAGGTTCCCATCAAGGGCGCCAAGCCGCTTCCGTCCTCTGACTGATCTGAAGGTCATCGCGTGAATCTTTCGCTCCTGCTCGAGATGTCGGCGTCGACGCTCGAGGATCGTCCTGCCGTTACTTCCGGAACTCGATCACTCAGTTACGCCCAACTCGATGCAGCTGCACGTCGTTGCGCAGCGAAGTTTTTGTCGATGGGTGCGACCGGCGTTGTGTATTGCGGTACGAATGACGCAAGTTTTCCGATCGCAGTCTTTGGGGCTGCCTATGCCGGCCTTCCGTTTATTCCCCTGAACTATCGCTTAGGTGAAGAGCAACTGCAGCCTCTGGTTGAAGCGAATCGTGGCGCGGTTGTCATCGCTGAAACGGCCAAGATCCCCGGGGCCGATCCTGAGATGGTCGTGCTTCGCTCAACGTTGCTTGATGCGTCGTTTTCAACCTCAGCCGATATCGAACTTCCGCCATTTGTCGATCCTGAAGACGTTGCCATCGTGCTCTACACCTCGGGTACTTCAGGAACTCCGAAGGCTGCGTTGCTTCGTCATCGCCATTTGACTGCATACGTGATTGGCACCGTCGAGTTTGCTGGCGCCGAACCCGACCAAGCCGCGCTTGTAACTGTGCCGCCGTACCACATTGCTGGTCTCGCCAACTTGTTGTCGAATATGTACTCGGGTCGGCGGATTGTGTATCTCGAGTCGTTCGACGCGCAGTTGTGGCTCGACACTCTTCGAAACGAACGTATTACACAAGCCATGGTTGTTCCCACGATGCTCGCTCGGGTTGTGCAACACCTCGACGGTTCACCGGCCGACGCTCCGATGTTGGCAACGCTTTCCTATGGTGGCGCTCGTATGCCGCTTCCCGTTCTTGAACAGGCGCTCGAGTTGTTCGTCGGAACTGGTTTCGTGAATGCCTATGGCCTTACGGAAACTTCATCAACCATCGCGTTGCTTGGCCCTGAAGATCACGACGCGGCGTTTGCTGGTGATCCTGTCGCCAAAGTTCGCCTTGGTTCGGTGGGCAAAGTGCTCCCCGGTATTGAGGTTGAAGTTCGTGACGAGGATGGCAACGTTCTTCCAGTGGGCGAGCCCGGTCTGGTGTTCTTGCGCGGTGAGCAGGTGTCAGGCGAATACGAAGGCGGAAGCGTCGTCGACGCGGAGGGCTGGTTCCCAACCAAAGATCGCGGCTGGATCGACGAAGACGAGTACCTCTTCATCGAAGGCCGTGCCGACGACACCATCATTCGCGGTGGCGAGAACATCGCTCCTGCGGAAATCGAAGACGTACTTCGCCGCCATGAGGCAGTTGTCGATGCTGCTGTCGTCGGGATTCCCGACGACGAATGGGGCCAGCAAATCGCTGCGGTGGTCGTTCTGGCACCAGGGAAGTCGGTTGGTGTCGACGAACTTCACGATTATTGCCAACAGCACCTGCGGAGTTCGAAGACGCCCTATCGCATCGAGTTCCGTGACGAACTCCCTCATACGCCCACAGGCAAACTCCTTCGCCGAGAGGTACTTGCTGACCTCTTGGGGTAAGCAACTCGAGTTCTTTCTCGTAGATTGAGCGTCGTGGACTTCACTCTCGGCGCCGAACAACTTGCCCTCAAGTCAGAGGCTGAGGAATTCGCAGTTGCAGCAGTCGCCAAGTACGGCCGCTTTAACGATTCGTGGCTGTGTTCGTTCTCACGGGAGTGTTCGCAGGAACTCGCGGCACGCGGCTGGATCGGCATGACCTGGCCAAAGGAGTTTGGCGGAGGCGGACGTTCGCCCGTCGATCGGTTGATCGTGAGCGAAGCGCTCATCACCGCTGGCGTGCCCATCGGGGCAACATGGTTTGCCGATCGTCAGATGGGTCCGGGTTTGTTTACGTTTGGAACGCCCGAGCAGTGCGAGCGCTATCTGCCCGAAATTTTGGCCGGCGATGTCACATGGTGCATCGGTATGTCTGAACCCAATAGCGGTTCAGATCTTGCTTCACTGAGCACTTCTGCGGTTCGCGATGGCGATGAGTGGGTCATTAATGGTCAGAAAATTTGGACCTCGTTCGCCCACGAATCGGACTATTGCTATTTGATCTGTCGAACCGAATCGATTCCCGGCAAGCCACATCTCGGAATCAGCGAAATCATCGTTCCGATGGATACTCCGGGTATCGAAGTTCGTGCGATCCGCGACATGGTCGACGCTCGCCACTTCAACGAGGTGTGGTTCGACAACGTTCGCGTTCCGCTTGGCAACTTGGTTGGGGTCGAGGGCAAGGCCTTCTCGCAAACCATGAAGCAACTTGAACACGAGCGCGGGGGCATCGATCGTTTGGTGTCGAACCGAGCGCTCTACCTTCACGTGCTTGAACGGGCAGACACTTCCGATCCAGTTGTTCGTCAGGAAATTGCCGAACTCGAAATCGGATTCACAGTGGGACGACTGTTGGTGTATCGCAGTGTGTTGGGGCAAACTCCGGCAGGTTTCGCGGCGGGTACCAAATGTGTCTGCACCGAATACGAACAGCGTGTAGCTGACTTTGCCGCTCGAATTTTGGGGCCAGAGGCAATGTTGCTTTCGGACTGGTCCGCAGAAATCGCTTACGCGCCGGCCTACACCATCATGGGTGGCACGTCGGATGTCATGCGCAACATCTTGGGTGATCGGGTACTGGGCCTTCCTCGGTGACAGGGTCGGCATCAGTGTCTAAGACCGGCAACAATGACGGCATGATCACGTTGGATGTCACCGACCGAGTTGCCACCATCACTCTGAACGACCCGGGACGTCGGAATATCGTTTCGGCTGCGCTCAACACTGCGGTTTCCGAAGGAATGGACGAGCTCGAATCCCGAGATGATGTCGGAGCCATTGTGGTCACCGGCGCACCGCCAGCCTTCTGCGCAGGTGCTGATCTTGATGATCTTGCTGCATGCGATACCGAGGAAAAGCTGCGCACGATCTACTCAGGATTTCTCCGCCTGGCTGATTCGCCACTGCCGACAATCGCTGCGGTAAACGGCGCTGCCGTTGGCGCAGGACTCAACCTGGCGTTGGCTTGCGATGTGATCCTTGCTGGCGAATCAGCAAAGTTCGACACGCGCTTCTTGCAGATAGGTCTGCACCCCGGAGGCGGAAACACCTGGAGGCTTCGTCGTATTACCGACTTGCAGACCACGATGGCACTTGTCTTGTTCGGCGAGGTCGTCGATGGTGCTCGTGCCGCGGAAATCGGGTTGGCATGGAAATGCGTCCCCGATGCTGAGCTTCTAGGTGTTGCGCAGACCATGGCAGCGAAGGCGGCTGCCGGCCCGACCGCTGTCGTTCGTTCAATGAAGGCAACAATTTTGGCGAACGATGCAATTACAAATTCTGAAGATGCGGTTTCAGCCGAACTTGGTCCTCAACTCGCATCTTTGAGCGGTGATGCCTTCGTTGAGTTATTGGCAAAGCTCCGTGCTCAGATTGCATCGAAGTCCTGAACGGTGAGTTCGGCGTTATCGGGCTGGGAGCTCGCAGTCGGCTTTGCTAATCAGGCGATCGACCGACATGTCGCCTTAGGGCTCCCATGCATTGGCACCGGCACTGAACTTCTTTCGCAACGATCCCTCTTCACCGATGTTTCGAGCCGCCGACAGGTATCGATGGGCGGACACTGTCAACTGCTTCGTGCCGCCGACGGTTGGTGTGCAGTGCACCTTCCGCGACGCGACGATCTGAATCTCTTGCCCGCATGGTTGGAAGTCGAAGCGCAGACTGACGATGTTCCGTGGTCGGAAATTGCCGGGGCACTTTCATTGCGATCCGCCAGCGAAGTTGTGCCCTCGGGGCAGGAACTTGGTCTCGCCGTCTCGGCAATGCCTGATGGTGAAGATGATCAACTTCGAGACCGTGGCACCACCAACCCCGCTCGTCCGTGGATCCAACGGCGGGTCGGAACACGCCAGCGCGACATTTCGTTGGAAGGGGCGCGCGTTGTCGATCTGTCATCGCTCTGGGCGGGGCCGCTGTGCTCTCGAATCCTGACCGAGGCCGGGGCGAAGGTTGTGAAAGTGGAATCCTCGACTCGGCCCGACGCATCGCGTGATGGCGACGGCGCGTTCTTCGACTGGCTTCACGCTGGACAGGAATTCGCGTCGTTGCCGCTCGAAGAACCATCAGGAGTTGCCGACCTTGTTGCTCTCCTCGAGCAGGCCGATGTGGTGATTGAAGGTTCACGCCCACGAGCACTTGATCGGCTCGGCATTGTCCCGGCTGAGATTGTGGCAAAGCGCCCCGGCGCAGTCTGGTTGTCGATTACTGCCTATGGCCGGTGTGGGCCTTGGCGCGATTGGACGGGATTCGGCGACGACGCTGCAGTTGCGGGTGGATTGGTGGATCTCGACGCTTCGGGAGTTCCGAGTTTCGTCGGCGATGCCGTTGCCGATCCATTGACTGGTTTGCTTGCAGCGGCAATTGCCGCTGATGCGGTGGGTCGCGGAGGGGGTGTCACGATCGACGTGGCATTACGTGAAGTGGCGCGCAGTGCTGCTGCTGCAGCAAGAGTTGTGTGGTGAGTATGCGTACGGTGATTTCTAACGCAGAGGTCGATGGACGCTTGGTTTCGGTTGTGGTTGAGGACGACGTCATCACCGCAGTTGACGAGCGCCCGTCTTCGGGGGAGACCGGTGTCATCGATGCAAAAGGTGCAGCGCTCATCCCTGGTCTTCATGATCATCATGTCCACCTCTTGGCGATGGCCGCCCGTCTCGAGGGCGTGGATCTCGACGCTCTTGAAGATGCTGACGCTTTCGACCGCGCTTTGAGAACTGCAGCAGCTTCAGTTGGCGATGGTTGGGTGCGCGCATCGGGATACGACGAGCATCGACACGGGGCGCTTGATTGCCGTCGTCTCGACGCGTTGGTTGGGGCGACCAAAGTTCGTGTTCAGCACCGTTCTGGGTTGGCGTGGGTGCTGTCCTCGGCGGGTCTCGACGCGGTCCTTGGCGATGGCATCCCAACAGGAGTTGAACTCGATGCCAGCGGGAAGCCGACCGGTCGCCTTCTTCGCCTCGATGCGTGGTTGGCGGAACGTGTTGGAGTAACTGCTCCCTCACTTCAGAACATCGGTGCCCAACTTTCGTCATTTGGAATCACCGGCGTTACTGATGCCACCCACAAACTTGGTGCTGGCCGTGCTGAGGTACTTCGGCAAGGGGTGCAAAGCGGTTCGTTGCCTCAATCGTTGACGTTGCTCGGTGTGAATGATGATGAGCGCTCGTCGGTTGAAGGTTGGGCAACTGTTGGCCCAATGAAGATCCTGGTTGATGAAGTCGTTGGTCTTGATGTTGACCTGCTTGCCAAACAGATCGAGGATCATCATTCCGTTGGGCGCGCCGTAGCTATCCACGCGGTATCGCGAGCTGAAACTGTCACAGTGGCGACCGCAATGGCGCTCGCGGGAATGATGCCCGGCGATCGCATCGAGCATGGTTCAGTGCTTCCGACCGACCTCGACTCCTTGCTCGCAGCGGGGGGAGTAACTGTCATTGTGCAGCCCGCGCTCGTGAGTGAGCGTGGAGATCACTACTTGGAAGTTGTTGACGGCGAAGATCTTCCGTTCCTTCATCGGGCGGCAACGCTCCTTGAGGCGGGTGTTGGGGTGGCGGCGGGAAGTGATGCGCCCGTGACATCGGCCAATCCGTGGCTCGCAATCGCTGCGGCGTCTACTCGAACCACACGTGCAGGTCAACGTTTGGGAGCAACTGAGCGAGTCGAGGCTGCGACGGCGCTCGGTTGGTATCTCACCGATCCACTCGATCCGAGTGGACCCATTCGTCGCGTAAAGGTTGGTGCCCGGGCAGATCTTTGCCTCCTTGATGCGCCACTCGCCAAGGTGCTCGCAGACCCAAATGCATCGCATGTGCGCAACACATGGGCGCGGGGCAGGCTGGTGCACTCATGATCGATGCTCATACGCCGTCGGCTCTCCTCGATCTCATTGCCGATGGGCTTGATGACACTGCGTTGGACTCGGTTTCGTCCTGGCCGGCCGTTCTCGTCGACCTAACTCCACCGTTTAGCGCCACTGACCTCCTGCGTGCGACCCAACTCCTCCAGGCCGCACCAGTAGTTCTTATTGGTATTTCGGAAAATGTGGTGGCCGATGACCCAACAGTTGTTGGCCTCGACATCTTGTTGTGTTCATCTGATGTCGCTCCCGCCCCCTGGGTTGCCTGCGGGTCACTGTTGAACGAGTCGGTTGTTGCTTTGCTCACTTCGATTACTGGGTCACCTCACGCAGCAATCGGCCTCACGCAATTACTTCGCGTCAGCGAACATTCCTCTGCCGCCGAAGCCGTTGTTGCCGAGTCTTGGGTGTACAGCCTCTTGCAAGGGGGTGAACGCTATTCGACATGGCTCGCTGGTCGCTCATCACGAACGCCAAAGCCTCGCCCAGAACATTCTGTTGTCACAGTGCAACGTTCCGGGGATGAATTGCGGATCACGTTGAATCGACCCGAAGTTCATAACGCGTATGGCGCGCGAATGCGCGATGAGTTGGTGGAGGCCTTTCGACTCGTTGATGTCGATCAGACAATCACTCGGGTGTTGCTACGCGGCGAAGGCCCATCGTTCTGCAGTGGCGGCGACCTTGATGAGTTCGGTACTGCGCCCGCACCAGTTGAAGCGCACAGCATCAGAACACGACGCAATGCTGGTAGTGCACTTTCGGCAATTGCTGAACGAGTTGAGGTTCATGTCCACGGAACATGTGTCGGCGCTGGCGTGGAGTTGCCGGCGTTTGCATCGCGAGTAATTGCCCACCCGGACACAACGTTTCTGTTGCCGGAAATCTCGATGGGCCTTGTTCCGGGAGCCGGCGGAACTTCAAGCATTCCGCGTCGGATCGGGCGGCATCGTGCCGCATATTTCGGACTGTGCGGTCAGCCAATCGACGTCACAACTGCGTTGGGATGGGGCTTGATCGATGCCATCGATGCTCAGGTTTTCGAACAACGTAAGGACACCAATGATTGAGGATCCAACAGTCGGTTCAACGCAATGGGCTGAGTGGCGCAAGGCGGTTGATCTCGACGATTACGAATCTCGCTGGGATCGCATGGCCGAAAATGGCGAGAACCCGCACGGTGAAGTCGATTTCGTCATGCAGTTCGAACCGAAGACGGCGCTCGATGCTGGCTGCGGATTCGGACGGGTTGGTATCGAACTCAATGCGCGTGGTGTGGAAATCATCGGGGTCGATCTCGACCCCGACTTGCTTGCGCGGGCAAAGCGTCGGGCACCGGAACTCGATTGGCGACTCGCAAATCTTGCAACGGTGGATCTCGGCCATCAGTTTGAGCTCGTCGTGGTCGCCGGAAACGTGATCGGCTTCGTTGACGCTCCAGAGCGCTCCCTCGCAGTGCAGAACTGTGCTCGGCACGTTGCTCCCGGTGGGTGGTTGGTGATGGGCAATCAACTCAAGGCCACGTGGCCAACGATTGAAGAGTTTGATGAATGGTGTTCCGGTGAAGGTCTTGTCCCGGTCGAACATAAGGCGGGGTGGGAGGGCGAGGTGTTGGGTGAGGGCCCGGACTACGTCGTAACTGTGCATCGGCGTCCTACCTCGTGAGCTTGGTCTTGCGATTGCACTGACTGCTCTGTGGCAGGATCATGGCGCACGCCATTCGGGGGGCCGACACGATGACTGATCTCACAGAACCGACGGAAGTTCCCGTCAAAGACATCGGAACACTGCGGAGCCGGGCCGAAGGCGCAGGGCCAACAACTCGCCGTCCGATCACGGTTCCGGCAGAGCGCTACTACTCACCTGAATTTGCCGCCCTTGAAGAAGAGCGCATGTGGCCGCGGGTTTGGCAATTGGCAACAACGATCGACGCGGTCTGCGATCCAGGTGACTGGGTCGAGTTTTCTGTTGGAAAATTATCGGCGATCATTCTTCGCGACGAGAATGGCGTTCTTCGTGCCTTCCAAAACGTCTGCATGCATCGCGGTATTGAACTTTGTAAAGGATCGGGGACTGGCCGCACCGAACTTCGCTGTGGCTTTCATCGTTGGTGCTGGAACCTCGACGGTTCTCTGAGTGAGATCCCGAGCCGCCGAGATTTCGGGGTTATCGACAATGACGCCTACGGGTTGCCTCCGGTCCTTGTCGACACATGGGGCCCTCTTGTTTTTGTGAACTTCGATACCAATGCGATGAGCCTTGCTACCTATCTCGGTGGGGCACCGACTGATGCTGACTACCTCAAGTTGGACGATTTCCATTGCCGGTTTGAAATCAGCGTGAAGGTGCCGGCCAATTGGAAAACCGCCGCCGATGGATTCAGCGAGACTTATCACGTGCAGGGGTTGCATCCCGAGTTGCTCAAGGTTTTCGCTGATCTCGATAACCATCAGGTGTTCTGGGATCACGTCGGCCGTAGTCGCCAGCTTTACGGCGTTCCGTCTCCGCGAATTCGTCCTACGCCGACCGACCAAGAAGTATGGGAAGCATTCGCTTCGGTGTACTCGGCCCGCGCTGGGCTCGATGCCGCAGCACCTGGCTCAGCACCGGCCATCCCGGAGGGCTCAAGTCTTTTCGAGGTCATGGCCAAGTGCGTGCGCGAAGCGCAAGCCGCGAAGGGTGTTGATCTTTCCGAGTACACCGATATGCAAATCATGATGATGGATCAGCACAACGTGTTCCCCAACATCACCGTCTTGATCCATCCAGACCTCCTTTCGGTTCTTCGCACGCGTCCGGGCGATTCGACCGATGAATGCTGGCTCGACATCTTCAATTTCGATCGAGTTGGAGCGAACGCTCCGCGCAACAAGCCGATGAAACTCGAAGTCCCGCTTGATTCCATGGCCTTCGGCACAGTCTTCAACCAAGACTTCGACATGTTGCGAACGGCACAGCGAGGCTTGCATCAACCAGGGTTTACGCGGATCACGCTGTCGCAAGAGGAAAGTCGTATTTTGAATAACCAACTTGCGCTTGAGCGCTACCTCGGAATTTCACCGAGTGAGATTGAGGGCGATCTTCCGTAATGGTTGTTGCGACTGCAACTCGTCGCCGGGCTGATGGAGGTCCGAGCGCGCGATCGCTCCTCATCAGCGTTTTGGGTCAATGGGTTGGCCCGAATGACACGCCGGTGTGGACAGCGACGTTGGTCGGCGCGCTTGAAGCACTCGGAATCGAATCTCGAGCAGCGCGCCAAGCAGTGAACCGAACCGCAGCCGACGGCTGGCTCGAAGGCGAGTCAGTTGGTCGATACACCCGATGGCGACTCACAAGTTCCGGCCGCCGCATGATCGGCTCGGCGGTACCCCGCGTGCAGCGTTCGATCGTCGCCGATCAAAAGTGGGACGGAACGTTCTTGCTGCTGACGCTCACCGGCACTGCTCTTGATCGCGAGTCGCGAGAACGATTGGCGGTGGGTCTCGACTTTGAAGGTTTCGGCACGCTTGGCACCGGAACGTGGGTCGCGGTGGGTGAGGGGTCGCGAGAAGGGGCCGAGGTTGTTCTCACGGCATGCGGGCTCCAAGACGAGGCGCTGCTGTTTTGCGCCACCACCGTTGAGGGGGCCGAGACCCCGGCTGAAGTCGTGGCCATGGCCTGGGATCTCGGAACTGCAGCTGCTGCGCACGAGGCGTTTGTTGAGCAATTCGAAACCGCGGTGCCGGCCGATGCTGCTGAAGCATTTGCCCTCCGGACCCGTATGGTGCATGAGTGGCGGCATATCCTGAGCGTCGACCCGTCGTTGCCGCCGGAATTGCTCCCGGAGGACTGGATCGGGACCCGGGCCCGGAAGGTCTTCCAGCGCCAGTTTGGCCAGTGGGCCGAAGCAGCCTCGTCGTACTACATAAGGTTGTCAGAGGAGCCCGTTGTGTCGTAGATTGGTCCCCATGACCAAACCGGACTTCCCCGTCTTCGACTGCGACAACCACTACTACGAGGCCGTCGATGCCTTTACTCGGCATCTTGATCCTCGTACTGCATCACGCACCATCGAGTGGTGCACAATCAACGGCCGCCAGTACCACGTCATTGGCGGCAAGGTCAGCCATGCAGTGGTGAACCCGACCTTCGATCCAGTTGCGCTTCCTGGTGTGCTCAAGGATTACTTCCGCGGCAACCCGAATAACGAAAACCCGATCGAACTTCTCAAGCAACGCGAACCAATCCGTCCGGCGTATCGCGACAAGGACGCACGTATTGCGACGCTCGACGAGCACGGTCTTGAAAAGTGCTGGCTGTTCCCAACACTTGGCATGATCTACGAAGAACCGCTCCACAAAGATCCGTGGGCAGTTATGCAGGTATTCACCGCATTCAACCGTTGGATGCTCGAAGATTGGTCGTTCAACCACAAGGACCGCATCTTCACCGCCCCCTACATCACGCTTGTCGATGTTGACTGGGCCGTGAATGAACTCAAGTTCGCGCTCGACAACGGTGCAACCACGGTTGTTATGCGCCCGGCTGCACCGACCACCGTCGATGGTCAGCGTTCACCTGCCGATCCCATGTTCGATCCGTTCTGGGGTCTTGTGAATGAATCGGGTATCACTGTTGTGGCTCATGCCGGCGACTCCGGCTACACCGCACATGGTTACGGTGAAGACAACGGATTCTCCGCAGGGTTTGGACAGCAAACACGTCCGCAGCCGTTGCGTATGGCCACGATGTTTGATCGTCCCATCGAAGACTTCCTCGGTTCGCTTGTCTGCGACAAGATGCTCGACCGCTTCCCGAACGTCCGAGTCGCATCAGTCGAAAACGGTTCAGGGTTCCTTCGCGGTCTGCTCAAGAAGCTGGATAACACGGCAAAGAAGATGCCTGGTTGGTTCACCGAGCAGCCTTCGGAAACCTTCCGTCGCAACATCTGGATCAATCCATTCTGGGAAGACGATGTCCATGAGGTTGTTGAACTTATGGGTTCCGATCGCGTGATCTTCGGTTCCGATTGGCCCCACATCGAGGGCATGCCGGAACCACTTGATTACATCGACGAACTCAAGGAGTTCTCACCTGCCGTGCAAAAGATGATCATGCGCGACAACGTCACCGAGCTGAACACTCGTCGACCTGCTTGATCGGTGGGCCGTTACGGCCCGTCGCTGTTCCGGGGGGAACGTACAAAGGCCTCCACAATGTGGAGGCCTTTGTCGCGTCTGGAGTTAGAACTGCAGCGATGCGTTGTTGCGAGGCAATTTAGAAATTGCCGTCGAGGATGCGATCGCGGATTTCTCGTTTGAGGATCTTGCCCGTTGCGCCTCGAGGCAGTGGCTCTTCACGGATGTACCACTGCGAAGGGATCTTGAATGGTGCAATCCGTTCGGCGAGGAATGCGGAGAGCCCATCAAGGTCAATAGAGGTACCCGGCGAGGGATGAACTGCAGCAACCACTTCTTCGCCGAGACGGTCGTGGGGAAGTCCAAAGACCGCAACCTCGTGAATGCCTTCGTATTCGAAGATCGCCGCTTCAACCTCGGAGCAGTAGACGTTCTCTCCGCCGCGAATCACTATGTCTTTGATGCGATCGACGACGTACAGGAATCCTTCATCGTCGAGGTAGCCAAGGTCGCCAGTATGAAGCCATCCGTTACGAATAGTTTCAGCAGTTGCTTCAGGACGATTCCAGTACCCACGAATAAGCATTGGCCCAGCAAGACAGACTTCGCCGACTTCACCATTGGATTGCTCGGAATCGTTGGGATCAACGATCTTGACCTGCATGATCGGAACAACGCGACCGGTGCTTGATGGCTTTTCTATGTAGTCGGGGCCAGTGTTTCCTGGTCCGTAACCATTGGTTTCCGTGAGGCCGTAGCCAAGTTGCGGGCTTGCCTTGCCGGCAAACGAACCTTCGATCTTGCGAACGAGTTCGGGGGCCATCGGTGCGCCACCACCGCCGACGTTCTTGAGGCTTGAAGTGTCGTACTTGTCGAAATCAGGATGACTGATGAGATCGTGCGACATCGTCGGGACGCCAACGAAGTTGGTGACTTTTTCGCGATCGATGAGCTGCAATGCGCGCAATGGATCCCATTTATGCATCATCACAAGTTTTGCACCCGTTGCCACAGATCCAAGCATTACTGGAACGCAGCCGGTGACGTGGAACAACGGCACGGTAAGGATGAAGCAGGGCGGGACTGGCGCAGGGGTGGTTGCGGGATCAGGCGGTGTGTCGGGAGCCCAGCGAATCGCTTCGACTGTTGTTCTGCACGCGAATGCGAACAGTCCTGAGAGCACACCTCGGTTCGTTGAAACCGCACCCTTAGGGACGCCAGTTGTCCCGGAAGTGAAAAGAATGGTTGCGTCGTCGTCGGTGGCGACATCGACATCCGGCATTGGTGCGCCCGGTGTAACGACATCGGCAAGATGGTCACAGCCTGCGGGAAGTTCGCCTTCAGCGCGGACAACCAGACCGTGGATGTTTAGTGCGGCGAGTCGATCGCCAATTCGGTCGACTCGTTCACGATCGGTGATGAGAACTTTTGCGCCAGCATCAACCAGGCCGAATTCAATTTCCGGACCGGTCCACCAAGCATTCACTGAGACCGCAATTGCACCGATCGAGGTCGCTGCGCCGAATGAGGTAATCCATTCGGGGAAGTTGCGCATATCGATGGCGACTCGGTCGCCTTTCTTGATGCCGTAACGCTCGACGAGAACGTGCGCGATTTCGTTGATACTTGCGAGTACTTCGGCATTGGTCCAGCGCTCATCTTCAAAGACGATGTACACGTCGTCGGCTGGACGCTGTTTGAGCATCTCGAAGAGCGATCGAAGTGTTGGGGGAAGATTGGCAAAAATGCGACTGGGTTGACCCAGAACCTCGGCTTCAGTGATCTCAAATGGTGCGCCGGGGCCGGTAAGCACCGCCACTGCATCTTCGAATGTCATTCCCACAATGGTTCCCTCCCGATGTCTGACGGAGGAGACGCTACGGGACAGACGGCATGCTTTGCTACCGGTCGGTAATGCTGGTCAATCGAGCTGATGAACTGTGGTCATCGCAAGGGCCATGAGACGGTCTTCGGCCCCTTGGTCCCGAACTTCAACACGGACCAAATGGTCCGGGCCACTCCTGCCGGCAGACGTCGCAGTAGCGACAATGGGCCCAACTCGGCCGGGGCTCAGATAGTGAACGGCAAGGTCGGTGACGATGGCTTCGGGCGTCGGTTCAACCGTCGATCGCCCAACCACAAGGCTGCGGGCTGCGGCATCAAGCGCGACTGCGCTCGAACCGCCATGGAGGATTCCCCATGGGTTTCGAAGTCGTTGCTCAATCGAAAGGTGCACCACGCCGGGGGTATCGCTTACCGAAAGGTTGAAGAACTCATGGGTGGGTGCCGCAAAGATCGGATCGTTGGGAACGTCGCGCTCGAATGGCTTGTCCGGGCGGTTGAACGCAGGTGGTCCATTCGCCGGGGTGAGGATCGCGCAGGACATCCACGATGTGGCGACTGGCGAGCCGTTGAGGTCAGCGACCTCGACGCGGGTGACGACCGCTGATCTACCTCGACGCAGGACATGTGTGTTCAGAGTGAGTTCTCCAGTTCCGCAAGAACCGGTCAATGCATTGGGCGCGCGACGAATCATGAGATTGGTGGTGACGATCCAGTCCGGGAGGCTGGCAAGGCCAGAGGTCATCCCGCCGATGGAATCGATGATGCATGTGAGTAGGTCAGTGCCGAGTCGTCCATCCGCATCAAGCGTGTTGGGTGTTCCCGGAAAGTGGCCGACTGTGTGTGGCAGTGCAGCTGTTCCGTCGCCGATCTCTTCAATCATCATGAGGAGGTACTGCGCAACGCCGATTTCTGCGGGACTGCCGAATCCGCTCATAACGCAACCACTTTGGTTGTGGCGGTGGAAACAAGTGCGCCGTTGCCGTCGTGGACATCGACCGAGGTTGTGAGTCGTCCGCCTGATGGGCCACCAATTGCGGTTGCGGTCGCGGTGAGCGGTCCCACACGACCGAGATCGAGGTAGGCCAAGTGCATATCGGTGGTGACCGCCCCGCCGTCAAACAATGAACGAGCAAGAGATGCCGATGCTTCGTCGACGAGTGACGCATGAATTGCGCCATGGAGCGCGCCGACGGTGTTGCACACGACTGGTCGGAGTTCGATTGACGCGATTCCTGGTTGGCTCACGAGAAGTTTGAGTTCATCGAGATAGTTCGTCTCAAGTTTCTCGTGGGCCGAATTCGCGTTCATCTTTCGACGCCCGGGTGTCATGTCGATCGTGATGTTCACGAGATGTTCGGGGCGGGGAACAACGGCGAAGGTGAGAAGGGCCGATCCCGCGGGACGCTCACCATCGGCGAGCAGTTCGGCTTCGATCACGAGGGTGCGCCGTCCACGACGACGAACATGGAGGTCGGCCTGAAGCAGTTCGGTGGGGCCTGCCGGAAGAAGATGGATCGACATGTCGGCGGTGAAGGCCCAGTCAGGGTCGGAGGCAGTGATGGAGCGCATTCCGCCGAGAGCATCAACGAGCATCGCCACTGTGGCGAGTCGGGCCATCCCGTCGTGTGTCGAAGTGAATGGGGTGACAGGCATCCAGCCGCGCACATCACCCGATTCATCTTGTTCGGACTCAAGTGCCAAAAGGCTCATCGCATGTCGAGGCGGGGGATAGGCCGGACGAAAGTCGTTAGAGGCATCGTCGGCAGGCACGAGGAGCGAGTCTATGGGGCCTGCGCTGTCCCCTTTTCGGTCGTCGCCGGTAGGGTCAGAACTCGTGCGCCAACGGTCGATGTTTCGGTTTGTCCTTGTTGTAGGTCTCGGGTTTGCGACGCTCATAGGTGCATCGAACTTGACGCAGGCGCAATCTGCGACGACCACGCCCCGAGTAGTGCCGGCCTCACTTCGGATTCGAGCGTTTGGTGACGCCGTTACCGCCGGATTTGGTGTCGATCGTTCTGGTGCAGCGCTTCCAACCACTGACGCAATGGAATGTCGTCCGAAGTGGATCGGAGACGGCAGTGCAACGACCGCAGGAACTCGCTGTTCATCGAACGGCTCGAACGGGCCTGGTTCGCCAGCCGACGAGGTCTCATTCAGCGCCGATTTTGGGATGGCGAACAAGATGTCGTGGGCCGCACAGGTTGCGAGTCAGCTCGGTGCGATCGACTTCGCCAACTACGCAGTCACGGGCTCAAGTCTCGCCAGTTGGTTGAACCTTCCGCGTGATGACGATGCTCCCAGTGAAGGAGCGCAACACGATCTCCTTGAACGCATCGAACGCGACGATCCCGACATTGTGCTTGCAACGATCGGTGGGGAAGCGATCCTGCAGCAGCCCGCGGGGGCAGTTCGAACCTGCGCGAAATCTTCTGGTAATGGAATTGAGAGAACGCAGTTTCTCTCATGTGTGAACGCACTTCTTGATCGGCAGTTAGTGAAACAACGTGTGATGGCGATCGCATTTGATGTCTTGGCCAGCACACAAAACGCAAAACTGCTCTTCGCCACCTATCTCCCTGCCGAGCCGCAGTTCAGTGTCCTTGTTCCTTGGCAACAGACCGTTCTTGCCGAGGCAATCAACAATCAGATTCGCCAAGCCGTACAGGGGGTGGTCGAGTCTGGAGCAGCATGGGCGAAGAGAATCGATGTAGTCGAAGTGTCCTTTCAGACCGATCGTTGCCCATTACCGGTCATTCCTGGCCCGTGGCTTCTCGGCCGCACGTGGTTCACGCCGGTTTCGAGGTGTGGAGCTGGGGCTTCACCCACCCCTAGCGAACGGGCATTCACTCCGGTGAGTTTGGGAACGGTTCCAAGTGCCTCGCTCCAGCAGTTGATGGCGACTGCGGCGATCGCAGTTATCCAGCGCCAGGGATGGGTCTAGGGATTCGCTTGTCAGCGCCTACCGACGGTCGGGCCGGCGTTTCCTCTTACCGCTGATGGGTGACAGGATGGGGGAAGTTCGAAGGCCCTTGCGGCCAAATGGGGGAGGACTCAAATGCTCGATCTTCTGATCAAAGGCGGATCCGTTATCGACGGAACTGGCCGTGAACGATTCCGCGCCGACGTTGGTGTTCGCGACGGCCGCATCGTTGCCATCGGTGACATCAATGAACAGGCGGCCAAGACGATCGACGCCGAAGGGCGCGTCGTCACCCCCGGCTTTATTGATCTCCATACCCACTACGACCCGCAGGTCATGTGGGACCCAGCGGCAACTCCTTCGTCGTTGCACGGTGTTACGTCAGTATTCGGCGGCAACTGTGGTTTCTCTATTGCACCGGTAACTCCTGAAGCAGCGGAGTACCTCATCCCCATGCTTGCACGCGTGGAAGGTATGCCGGTTGAGTCTCTTGAAGCGGGGCTCGATCTCATGTGGGACGGGTTCGGTTCATGGTTGAATCGTCTTGAAGGAAACCTTGCGGTCAACGCGGGATTCATGGTCGGGCACAGCGCGCTTCGTCGAGTTGTCATGGGCGAGGATGCTGTCGGTCACGAGGCAACTCCCGAGCAGATCGCTGCAATGGTGGCACTTCTTCATCGCAGCATCGAAGAAGGCGGCATGGGTTTCTCCAGCACCGCATCGAACACCCACAATGATCATCAAGGCAACCCGGTGCCATCGCGTTGGGCAACCCGCGATGAATTCATTGCGCTTTCGACTGCGGCTGGTCAGCACGCAGGAACCTCACTTGAATTCATCTCATCGGCCTCGGCGTTCTTCAACGACGATGAGATGAATCTCATGGCCGACATGAGCGTCGCTGCCCAGCGTTCGCTCAACTGGAACGTGATGGTTGTTTCTTCTGATCCCGCTACCGCGGAAGGTCGTGCAAACAAACTGTCGGCTTCAGATGTTGCTGCAGCCAAGGGCGGTCATGTCGTTGGATTGTGTCTTCCCGAGCCAATGCGCATGCGTCTCTGCTTCGCCACCGGGTTTGTTCTCGACATCCTTCCCGGAATTAAAGACGTCATTCACTTGCCGCTGCCCGAACGCAAAGCGGCACTTGCCGATCCCGCAGTACGTGCAACCATTGCTGCCGCACTTTCACAGATGCCACCTCAGCACTCGCTTGCCGCGCTTGCCGACTATCGCATCATCGATGTTTCGAAAGATGAACTGCGCCCGTACGTCGGCCGACTCGTTGCCGACATTGCAAACGAAAAGGGAATTGCGCCGATCGACGCGCTCCTCGACATCGTTGTTGCCGACGATCTGCTTACCGGCCTCGAGCCACGCTTCATCGGTACCGACGACGAGTCATGGGTTGAGCGTGTGCGACTTCTCGAAAACGACCCTCGGGTTATTGCTGGTGGTTCCGATGCGGGTGCTCATCTCGACATGATGAAGACGTTCGCGTGCCATACCGGTTTCTTGGCCGAAGCAGTTCGCAATCGTCAACTCATTTCGCTTGAACGCGCGGTGCAGTTGTTCACCGATGCGCCGGCACGCTTTTATGGTGTGCGCGATCGCGGACGCGTCGCCGAAGGCTGGTTCGCTGATCTCGTCATTCTTGATCCGGACAAGGTTGGCCCGGGCGAAGTCGTGCCCCGTCAAGATCTTCCGGCCAACGGCTGGCGTCTCTACTCAGAAGCTACGGGTATAGAGGCCACCATCGTGAATGGTGTCGAGATCGTGCGCGATGGCAAGGTCACCGGCGATACGCCAGGAACCACGCTGCGTTCTGGTCGCGACACCGAAACCGTCGCAATCTGAGTCTCGAAACTCGAATCAGAAATCGGGAATCGGAATGTCAAGCGTGCTCGACTCGGTACCGCCATCGATCTCGATGATCTTGCCGGTGACATAACGCGCCGCGGGCGACGACAAGTACAGGACGCCGAGAGCGATGTCCTCTGGTTCGCCGATGAAGCGAAGCGGTGTGTTGGCGATCATGGCGTCGCGAATTTCTGGCATAACGAGAACGGTTTCGAGTGCCGAAGTTGCCGTTGCACCAACCGCAATGCCGTTCACTCGGACCTTTGGGTTGAGGTCGGTGGCGAGGTAGCGGGTGAGGTGGCTGAGCCCGGCCTTGGCTACGCCGTATTGGGTGAGGCCTCGAGCGGCGGTGCGTCCGGCCATCGAGGAGATGTTCACGACGCAGCCGTGATTCTCAACCAACTGCGGAATGCAGGCCTGCGTAAGAGCAAGGGCGGTGGTCACATTGAAGTGGAATGCGGCTTCAAACGACTTGGCAGTGACGTCGGTGATGGCTGCAGGAGGCGATCCGCCAGCGTTGTTCACAACGATGTCGATCTTGCCGAGCTCTTCGATTGCGGCGTTAGCGAACTCGTCGAGGAACTCGAGCTTGTTGACATCGCCGGGAAGGACGAACGCACGACGACCGAAACCGCGAATAGCGGTTGCGATCTCTTCGAGTTGGTCGACGCTGCGAGAAGTGATGGCGACATCGGCGCCAGCTTCAGCAAGAGCAAGGGCAGATGCAGCACCAATGCCACGTCCGGCACCAGTGACGATGGCGACTTTGCCATCAACGCGAAAACGATCAAGGAGACTCATGGACGCAGACACTAGAGCCCAGTGAGGCTCAGCGTCGCATGATGTCGGTGCGAATCGTCAGTTTCGAGAGAGCTCCAGAGTCGATAGTGACGCCAAGCCCTGGTCCAACGGGAACCGTGATTGTTCCGTTACCGCTGGGGCCTGAAACGTTGAACGGTGCGCAGATGTCCTCGGTAAAAAAGCGAGAGGTAGCCGCAATGTCGCCAGCGAAGGTTGCGCCGGGATGGGCGGCGAGCGCGATGTTTGCCGCGCGACCGATTCCGCAATCGAGCATCCCACCGACCCACGCGTCGATACCGAGGCCTGCGCAATGATCGAGAATGGAAGCAGCTTCGAGCCAACTTCCATAGCGCGGAGCTTTTACGCAAACGACGGAACACGCACCCATGTCAAGTGCTTCGCGAGTCACAACTGCTGATATGAGCGATTCGTCAAGACATACCGGCGTCGAAATGCGCCGCGCGAGTTCCGTGTGATCGAGCAAGTTGTCGGCGGCAAGAGGTTGCTCGATGTACGCGAGATTGAATGCATCAAGCTCGCTGAGAGTCTTTGCATCGCCAAGGGAGTAGGCGCCGTTCGCGTCGACGCTGAGTGCAATTGAAGCGCCGGCGGCTTCGCGGGCGGCGCGAACGAAAGCAATGTCACGACCAGGAGCGATTTTGATTTTGATTCGCCCGTAGCCCTCGGCCATACGGGTCGAAACGTCAGTGGCAAGAGCTTCAGGCGATTCCAGCAGTCCGATGGCAACGCCGGCAGGCACAACCGACGAGGGGCCAGGAGGGTGGGGTGCGAAGAGCTGCGCAAGCGATGTCGAAGCCCGACGGCCGTGCGCATCGAGCAGCGCGAGTTCAATCGAAGCTTTGGCCATCGGATGGCCGATGATGTCGACGAAGAGCGATGAAAGATCAGTTGCGGTGATGGGGCCTTCGGTGGCGAGTAGTCGTGGAAAGAGAAGTTCCTGCAGCGCGAGGTATGCGCCATCGACGTATTCCTCGCTGTATGTCGGCTCGGGGAGTGCGGAACATTCGCCCCACCCTTCGTCCTCGCCCCCGAGTATGCGGACGATGACTGCGGTGCGGGTGCTCACCGTTCCGTGCGACGCAGTAAACGGCGAGACCATCGGCAGGGCGATAACTCGCAGTTCAACGGCCTCAACACGCATAGGGCGAGCCTACGACCCGGGCAGATCAGGAACCTCGGCGGTAGCCTTTGCTCATGTTCTTCGGATCCCGCACCCCTGAAATGGTCGACCCTTCTGCAGCGCTTCCTGGCCGCGATGCCACGATGCCAGTGGCTTCTGCGCACCTTGTGTTCGGAACGCCAATGACTCCGCCGTTTCCAGAGAACTGCGACTCCATCGTTGTGGGTATGGGGTGCTTCTGGGGCGCGGAACGAAAGTTCTGGCAACTGCCCGGCGTCTACACAACCGCCGTTGGCTACGCCGGTGGCTATACGCCGAACCCAACCTATGAAGAAACCTGCTCGGGTCTGACCGGCCATACCGAGGTTGTGCTTGTGGTCTGGGACCGAACCCAGACTGACCTCGACGCAGTACTGCGGTGTTTCTGGGAGAACCACGATCCGACCCAAGGCCATCGCCAGGGCAACGACATCGGCACGCAGTACCGCTCAGCGATCTTCTGCACCGACGAACTGCAGCTCGCTGCAGCCAAGGTCAGTGCCGTTCGCTTCGGCGAGATGCTGTCGGCTGCCCACCTCGACGCCGTCACCACCGAGATCGGTTTGGCTGGCCCGTTCTTTTACGCTGAGGACTACCACCAGCAATATCTGGCGAAGAATCCGAATGGCTACTGCGGTTTGGGCGGCACTGGAGTGACCTGCCCGGTGGGCATTTCCGGCGTCTGAAGGTCCGCGGTTCGCGGAATTGACGTCAAATAAGGGGTCAGCGCCTTGTGGATCTCCTGTGAATAACTTGTTGCATTGCTAGTGCGATCCCAAGGGGGCCTTGGGGCGTGTCCAATGTCACGCCGAAATGGGCCCGAGGGTCATTGCAGTTTGATGACAAACCCAACAAACCTTTGGGTGCTTTGTTGCAATTCCATGACGAACGGGTTCGCCCGGTCGGCGTCTCCGTGATGGTCGCGGAGCTCGTGGAGGCGCACGAAAGGAGCACGCGGTGTCAGTAATTCCGTTTCTCTCACGTTCGGCAGATCGCCTCACTCACGGAGCCGTGGTCGCAATGGCGTTTGGGTTGGTGTTTGCAATCGTGATCGTCGGCGTCGTGACCGGCGCCGCCGGCGCGAAGAGCGAAGAGCCCACCGCCCTTGTGCCAGTCGCTGCAACGGTGCCGGTCGATATGTACACCGCCATGGCTGATATCGCTGCGGCGCTTGCGACGCTTCCTCCGCCGCCTCCCCCTACAACCGTGCCTGCTCGACGGGTCCAGACCCGACCCGAAGTGAGGGTTGACCCATCAGATCCAGGCGTCTGGGATGCGCTGGCTCATTGCGAGACCCGCGGCAACTGGGCTACTGATTCGGTTCCCGGTTTCTCCGGTGGCCTCGGCTTCCATCATGGAACCTGGAGGGCCATGGGAGGAAGAGAATTCGCGGAGATCGCCGCCGATGCCAGCCGTGAGCAGCAGATCGAGGTGGCGCAGCGGGTGCTTGAACGCTCCGGCTGGGGCGCCTGGCCCGGATGTTCCAGACTCCTCGGACTTCGCTAGTCGAAATTCGCTCGTTGAAAGAGGGTCGCCGCCCACCTACACGGTTGCGGCGACCCTCCGCTAGATTGCAGATCCTTATCAACGAACTTCCGAGGAAGGGAACCTTCATGGCTTTCGAGCTTCCCGCTCTGCCCTACGCCCAAGATGCGCTCGCACCGACAATCAGTGCCGAGACCATGGAATATCACTACGGCAAGCATCATCAGACCTACGTCGACAACTTGAACAAGGCTGTCGCCGGAACCGCCGACGAGAACGCTTCGCTTGAGGACATCATCATGAAGGCCGAAGGCCCGCTGTTTAACAACGCAGCCCAGGTCTGGAACCACACCTTCTTCTGGAACTCACTGTCACCCAACGGTGGCGGCCAGCCCACTGGTGCAATCGCCGATCGCATCGCCGCTGACTTCGGTGGCTACGACGAATTCCGCGCACAGATCACCGATGCTGGCCTTACGCAGTTCGGTTCCGGTTGGGCATGGCTCGTCGAGAAAGACGGCAAGCTCGCCATCATGAAGACCCCGAACGCTGATCTTCCTATGAAGCACGGTGCCAAGGCTCTCTTCACGATCGATGTCTGGGAACACGCCTATTACATCGACTACCGCAATGCACGGGCCAAGTTCATCGAGGTTGTTCTCGACAAGCTCATCAACTGGGACTTTGTGAACGCCAACCTGGCGTCGTGATCCCTGCGCAGTGCCTGATTCTCGAACGGAACCCCTATCGGGGTCCCGTTTCGCGTACCGTCATCATTCGTGATTGATTCTCTGGTCCTCGCTGCAACCGATCCCGCCGCGCTTCAAGATGCGTGCGGCGACAACGCCGGATGGTTCTGTGAGCGCGTGTTCGAGTGGACTGGCTCAAAGACATGGGCTCGCGCCTCGGAATGGTTCATCGCCAAACCGCTTTCGATCTTGCTTGTCGTTGTCGTCGCAGGGGTGGTTGCGATCATTGTTCGACGGATGATTTCGAGATCAATGAATCAAATGTTTTCCGTCGGTTCAGAAAAGAAGCACAACCGTAAGGGCAAGCTTCGTCGTCGGACTCCTGAAGTGCTGCTTGCATCTGGTGATACCTCGGTGCGAACTGAAGCAAGACTCGAAACGCTTACTGCGGTTTTTCGATCGATCGGGACCGCTTTTGTGTGGTTTCTCGCGCTTTTCTTCATCCTTGAAGTGTTGGGCATCAGCCTCGGCCCGTTGCTTGCGACAGCTGGCATCGCCGGCGTCGCCCTCGGTTTTGGAACGCAAACCATGGTGCGCGATTTCATCAGCGGTTTCTTCATCGTTGCGGAAGATCAATTCGGCGTTGGCGACACCATTGATGTCGGTGGCGGCGCCAAGGGTGTTGTCGAGCGCATCACACTGCGAGCGACACACATCCGTGATCCTGAGGGCACGATGTGGCACGTTGCCAACGGTCAGATTGTGAAGGTCGCAAACAAGAGTCAGGAATGGGCGCGCGCGGTCATCGACGTGGTGCTTCGGTACGACGCTGACATTTCGGCGGTCAGCGATGTCATGCAGGAAGTTGCCGACACCGTTCAGGCCGATCCGGAATGGTCAGCAAAGATCATGGAGCGCGCTGAGATCTGGGGTATCCAGGAATTCGACGCCGACGGTGTGCACGTCCGTATGGTTATTAAAACCGAACCCGCGGCGCAGTTTGGTGTGTTACGTGAGTTGCGCGCGCGAATGAAGGAAACCTTCGACGAACGAGGCATCTCGTTTGCCTATGCCGGTTCGCCGACCCAAGTAGTGCTCACCGAAACGCCACCACCAAAGGCGCCGCCATCGACGGCAGCAGCCAAGGCGAATATGCCGTCGTCAGCCGGCGTCGGGATCGTCGGCGAGGGTGACAGCGACGCTGCCTTCAGCGCCGACGGCGACGCTGACTGACGTTGCGTTCGCCGCTTCACGAACATCTTCAAGAACGCTTTGGAACGCCTCGGTGCGCGGGGTCGTGTCGGTGACGTCAATGACGTCGACTGGCCACTTGAGCGAACGCTTCGATTCGGTTTTGGCGCGACGTGCTGCGCTGAGAATTTCTGCTCCCATCGCATAAGCAAGCGGATTGCCATCAGCGGCTGCATCGCGAAGTTGTGAAGCGTTGGGCCATGGCGCACGGTGAACAGAACCGCTCTGCCACCAGGACCACACCTCTTCGGTAACGAAGGGAAGGAACGGTGCGAACAAGCGAAGCAGCGTTGAAAGTGTGAGTTGCAATGCAGCTTGGGCCGAGCGGGCGGCGTCGTCGCCACGACTTCCGTAGGCGCGAGTTTTCACGAGTTCGAGGTACTGATCGCAGAACTGCCAGAAGAACGCCTCGGTACGCTCGAGGGATCGGGCGTAGTCATAACCATCGAACGCGGTGGTTGCATCGTCAACAAGTGCGGCAAGATCAGCGAGCATGGCTCGGTCGAGTGGTTCGGTGATTGCTGACGGATCATGAATCTCGGCAACGCCATTTTCAGAACCAAGGCCAAGAGCGAAACGACTGGCGTTCAGCAATTTGATGCCAAGGCGGCGGCCAATTTTCATCTGGCCTTCGTCGAAGGCGGTGTCGGTGCCGGGACGCGCGCTTGCTGCCCAGTAGCGAACGGCGTCAGAACCGTATTGTTCAAGAAGATGAAGGGGAGTGACCACATTGCCCTTCGACTTCGACATCTTCTTGCGATCGGGGTCGAGTACCCATCCGGAGATGCTGGCGTTGCGCCACGGAATCGAGTTGTGCTCGAGGTGTGAACGAACAGTGGTCGAGAACAACCATGTGCGGATGATCTCATGGGCTTGCGGGCGCATGTCCATGGGGAACGTACGAGCGAACAAGTCGTCGTCCTCGCCCCACCCGGTTGCAATCTGCGGAGTGAGCGAGGAGGTTGCCCACGTGTCCATGACATCGGGATCGCCGGTGAACCCACCAGGCACGTCACGCTGCGCTTCGGTGTAACCCGCAGGCGTATCGGTAGCGGGGTCGATGGGCAACGCGGATTCGTCAGCGGTGATGGGTTGATCGTGGATGGGTGAACCGTCGGCGTCGAGCGGATACCAAATAGGGAACGAGACGCCAAAGAAGCGCTGACGGCTGACGAGCCAGTCACCGTTGAGTCCGTTCACCCAGTTCTCATAACGAACTCGCATATGCGGCGGATGCCAGTGAAGTTCTTTGCCTCGTTCGAGCAGCGCCTCACGCAAAGGAAGATCGCGACCGCCATTGCGCAAGTACCACTGACGACTGGTGAGAATCTCGAGCGGGCGATCGCCCTTCTCGAAAAACTTCACTGGGTGCGTGATGGGCTTTGGTTCGCCATCGAGTTGGTTGGCCTCGCGCAACAAATCGACGATGCGGACCTGGGCCTGCTTGATTGTTTTGCCGGCGAGTTCGCTGTAAGCAGCAATTGCGCTCTCACCTGCGGCCACGATCCATTCCGGTGCTTCGGATTGGATGCGACCGTCGACGCTGATGATGGAGCGAGTATCGAGTTGAAGTTCGCGCCACCAGATGACGTCGGTGAGATCGCCGAACGTACAAATCATGGCGATGCCTGATCCCTTTTCGGGATCGGCTAATTCGTGCGGCTTGATTTCAACTTCAACACCAAACAGCGGTGTGCGAACGGTGGAACCAAAGAGTGGTTTGTATCGCTCATCGTCGGGATGGGCGACGAGCGCAACGCAGGCGCCGAGAAGTTCGGGTCGAGTTGTTTCGATGTGGATCGGTTCACCGTTGTCGGTGCGAACAAACGGCAGACGGTGATATGCGCCAGGCATTTCGCGATCTTCAAGTTCGGCCTGAGCAACTGCGCAACGGAAGTCGACGTCCCACAACACTGGAGCTTCTGCTTGGTAGGCCTCGTCGCGTGCAAGGTTGCGAAGGAACGCGCGCTGGGCAACGCGACGACAGCGATCATCGATGGTCGCGTAAGTGAGCGACCAGTCAACCGAAAGTCCGAGCGTGCGGAAGAGCTCTTCAAATGCCTTTTCATCTTCAGCGGTGAGCGTGTTGCACAACTCGATGAAGTTGCGGCGGCTGATCTGCGCCGGAAGTTTCTTCTGATCTTCCTTTGGACGATCAGACATAGGTGTCGGCGTTGCGAAGTTGGGGTCGTACGGCAGCGAGGGATCGCACTGCACGCCGTAGTAGTTCTGCACCCGGCGTTCGGTGGGCAGGCCGTTGTCGTCCCATCCCATTGGATAGAAGACCGATTTGCCACACATGCGTTGGTAGCGGGCGATGGTGTCGGTGTGGGTGTAACTGAAGACGTGGCCGACATGGAGCGAGCCGCTGACGGTCGGGGGAGGAGTATCGATCGAGTACACGCCGTCTCGGGTGGCGGTGCGATCGAAGGAATAGGTGCCGTCGGAGTCCCAGGTCGCGCCCCAGCGGGCCTCAAGGCCCCCGAGGTCGGGCTTTTGGGGGACGGTCCAACTGCTTCGCGGGGTGGGGGTGGCCGATGTCATGACCCGTTCACGCTAGTTCGCCCCGCCTGTTCGGCTCACGTGAGGACTCGCAGGAGGGGGTGTGGGGACAGGTAGCGTTGCCAGTCGTGCTTCACCTCTTCGATACCGCTCAGGGCAAGGTTGTGCCCTTCGAACCCCGTGAGCCGGGGAAGGTCTCGATGTACGTGTGCGGGCCAACGGTCTATGGGCCGCCCCATCTGGGTCATGGTCGCTTCTCACTTGTGTTCGATGTGCTGCGCCGTTATCTCACTTGGACCGGTCTCGAGGTCAATTACGTCTCGAATATCACTGACATTGACGACAAGATCATCAATCGGGCAAATGACGAAGGTCGAGAGTGGTCCGATATCGCGCAGAAGTGTGAACAGGTGTGGTGGAAGGCCATGGAGGCCATCGGCGTCGACCCTCCGACCTCCGACCCGCATGCCACTGCCTATGTCGATCAGATGGTTGAACTCATTACCGACTTGATCGCTCGCGATGTCGCCTACGTTTCTGACGACGGCGTGTACTTCTCCCCGGCTGCTGTTTCCGACTACGGATTGCTTGCCCGTCAATCGATCGAATCGCTGCAAGCTGGCGCGCGCGTCGAAGTGGCAGATCACAAGCATTCGCCGATTGATTTCGCGCTTTGGAAGTTCACCAAGCCGGGCGAACCTTCGTGGCCATCGCCATGGGGCGAAGGTCGACCGGGTTGGCATACCGAGTGTGTCGTGATGTCGCTCGATCTTTTGGGTGAAGGATTCGATCTTCATGGTGGAGGCCAAGACCTCGCCTTTCCGCATCATGAGAACGAACGCGCCCAAGCGTTGGCATCGGGGCGCACATTTGCGCGGCACTGGATGCACAATGGTTTCGTTGAAGTCGGCGGCGAGAAAATGTCGAAGAGCCTCGGCAACTTCACCAACCTTCTTGATCTTGTTGAATCAACGGATCCGCGCGCGTATCGCCTGTTAGTTCTTCGATCGCATTACCGCACGCCAGTTGAAGTGACCCGCGCGACAACCGACGATGCTTCGGCGGCTTTGCGTCGTCTTGATGCATTCGCTCGTCGTGCGGCCAATGCCGGACTGGCGGGCGATCCCGATACCGCTTCGGTCGAAGCGTTCCGCGTCGCTATGGACAACGATCTCGATACGCCCACTGCAGTTGCGTTGCTGTTTGGTCTTGTTGGTCAAGCGAATAGCGCGCTTGATGCGGGCGACTCGGCAACGGCGGCACCGCTAGCGGCCGCGGCTTATGAAATTTGTCGTGCGGTTGGGCTTGTCCTCAACGCTGGCGGTGAAGAGGTTCCTGCCGAGATTCTCGACCGTGCCCGTGATCGCGACGAGGCCCGCGCCGCCAAGGACTGGGCCGCTGCCGATGCCATTCGTGATGAACTCACCAACGCTGGCTGGCTGGTTGAGGACACCGCCGACGGCACCCAGGTCCGTCCCGCCTGATGGCAAAGCAGAGAGAACGCCAGCCGTTCCCGCGCGGGTTCTGGGTTATTTGGACAACTGTTGCAATTGATCTCATCGGCTTCGGCATTGTGCTGCCGATCCTTCCGCTCTACGCAGAACGATTTGGTGCCGGTGCGGCAGTTATCGGCCTTTTGTCCGCGACGTTCTCTCTTGCACAACTCGTTTTCGCTCCGGTGTGGGGAAAATTGAGCGACCGTATTGGTCGCAAGCCCATCATCATTCTGTCGTTATGCGGAACGGCAGTCGGTTCGCTGGTGACGGGTTTTGCCGGAGCGTTGTGGATTCTGTTTCTCGGTCGAATCATTGATGGCATTTCGGGCGCGTCGGTGTCGGTCGCGCAGGCAGCCGTGGCCGACATTTCGCCGGCACGTCAGCGTGCTCGCTATATGGGCATCATCGGCGCAGCATTTGGCGTTGGCTTTGTTGCCGGTCCCATCATTGGCAGCCTCGCCGCCCTTGTCGATCCGAAAGCGCCGTTCTTTGTCGCGGCAGCGATTGCGGCGGTCAATGCGCTTGTGGCGCTGAAGCGACTGCCTGAAACCGCGCACGGAGCCGTGGGACATCCACTCGCTCGACCCGATGTCGTTGCTGCGCGCGAGGCGGAAGCTGCTGTAGCGAGCGCTGATGCGGAAAACATCGCGGCGGCCCCGGCACTCGACGGACCAGGGATTGTTGAACCAGCTCACGGGGTGTTTCATCACGCTCATGCCGATCACACGTCGCCGGCCCGGCGCTCAGAAATTATTCGCCTGATCGTCGTTGCGTTTGTCGGCATTGTCGCCTTTAGTGGTTTCGAAGCGACATTTTCATTGTTGGCGAGTAATCGGTACGGACTTGGGTTGTCGGGAACCGCAGCCGTGTTCGCAGGTATTGGCGTTGTACTCGTTGGTGTGCAAGGAGGCCTCGTCGGTCCGATCACGCGTCGACTGGGCGAGACCCGAACTCTTCGCTTCGGTTTGATCTCGAACTGTTTCGGCCTTTTCGTTCTTGCGTTTGATCTTGGTTGGGCGGGTCTAGTGGTCGCGCTACTGCTGCTCACGGTCGGTCAGGGGCTTCTCACTCCCACGCTTTCCTCGGCAGTGGCGGGTCGGGCTGGGCGCGACACGGGCGTCTGGTTGGGCTGGCAGCAATCGGCGGGAGGCGCCGGACGTGTTGTCGGGCCCCTTGCCGCTGGGGCGCTCTTTCAATGGGCGGGCATGGGTTGGCCCTATGCGGTGGGTGCGGCGTTGGCCGCTTTCGCCCTCACGCTTGTGCCTGGTCGCCCGGAGTCGGCAAAAGCGGTTACCGCGGGGTAACTTGTCGGACGCACGCGATGTCCCCGGGAGATGTCCCGGGATCCCCCGAGAGGAACGCCAATGTCTGACTACAGCCTTGATCTCAACGATGACCAGCAAACGCTTATTGATTGGGTTCACACTTTTGCCGCCGATGTTGTTCGCCCCGCTGCTGAGGAGTGGGACGAGCGTGAAGAGTTTCCTTGGCCGATCGTGCAGGAAGCAGCCAACATTGGTTTGTATGGCTGGGAGTTCATGGCGGCCAACCTCGCCGATCCCACCGGCTTGTCGATTGTGCTCGCACTTGAGGAATTGTTCTGGGGCGATGCGGGCATTGGTCTTTCAATCTTCGGATCGGGTCTCGCCGCTGCCGGTATCAGCGGCAATGGAACACCCGAGCAGGTCATGGAATGGGTGCCCCAGTGCTACGGCACCGCCGACAATGTCCAACTTGGCGCGTTCTGTGTGAGCGAACCCGATGCTGGTTCTGACGTGTCCTCATTGCGCACACGGGCCGTGTACGACGAAGCCAATGACGAATGGGTCCTCAATGGCACCAAGGCATGGATCACCAACGGCGGCATCGCCGATGTGCATGTCGTTGTGGCTGCGGTAGATCCTGAACTGAAGGGCCGCGGCCAAGCATCGTTCGTCGTGCCTCCGGGCACGAAGGGTCTGTCGATGGGGCAGAAGTACAAGAAGCACGGCATCAAGGCCTCGCATACGTCGGAAGTTGTCCTCGACGATGTGCGCGTTCCTGGTCGTTGCTTGCTCGGGGGGAAAGAAAAACTCGACGAGAAACTCGCCCGCGGTCGTGAAGCAGGAAGGACCGGTCAGAAGCAGCCCGCAATGGCAACCTTCGAAGCGACCCGTCCCGCTGTGGGCGCACAGGCGCTTGGTGTTGCTCGCGCCGCGTATGAATACGCGCTGCAGTACGCGCAAGAACGCGTTGCATTCGGCAAGCCGATCATCATGAATCAGGCGATCGCATTCAAGCTCGCCGACATGAAAATGGAAATCGATGCCGCCCGACTTCTTGTGCATCGCGCCGCATGGATGGCTGCGACTCGCAAGGAGTTCAAGAACGGCGAAGGTTCAATGTCGAAGCTCAAAGCTGGCGAGGTTGCGGTGTGGGTCACTGAACAAGCCATTCAGATTCTTGGTGGCTACGGCTACACCCGCGAGTACCCGGTCGAGCGCTGGCACCGTGATGCCAAGATCTTCACGATCTTCGAAGGCACCTCCGAGATCCAGCGCCTGGTCATCAGCCGTAACATCTCGGGCCTGCGTATTGAGTAGGTGAGGCTGGATCGGGTTCACTGCGTTGGCGGCACCAATCAAGCGAACGAATCATTTCCCGTTTCGTCAGTTGACAGCGGTGAACTCAATGCGACGGAGTTGTAACCAACGAGACAGGATTTTTTTCTTGTTCCGGATTGGGTGAGCGGCAGAGAGACGGTGCAGAGAGGGTTTGTCGTGCTCTTGTAACTCTTGCGCCGGGAACGCATGCCAAGTTTTTTCATAGATACACTCAAAGGCATGGGCGAAAGAGAAAATTCCCCATCACTCGTAGTTCTCGCAAACCGACTTCCACTATTTCGAGACTCAGATGATGGTGAATGGGCGATAAGCCCGGGTGGCTTAGTCAGTGCTCTCAGCACCAAGGTCCTTCGTGGGAAAAATCTCACATGGATCGGTTGGGATGGCGCGATAGACGTTTCAACGGACCCCTTTGAAATTGATGGAGTCAAGATGGAGCCGATATCACTTGACGAAGATGAGACTCGTGAGTATTACGACGGCTTCGCGAACGGTTGTCTCTGGCCTTTATTCCACGATTCGATTGGAAACCCAGAATTTCGACGAGACTGATGGCGCACTTTTTCCCAAGTAAATCTTCGCTTTGCCAAGATTGCTGCGAGCACAGCTGACACTGGAGCGACGGTCTGGATCCACGATTATCACCTGCTGCTGGTCCCGCAGTTACTGCGAGAGTTGCGGCCCGACTTGCGAATCGGGTTTTTTCTTCACATTCCGTTCCCGGCTCGTGAAATTATGCTCCGTATTCCTTGGCGGAGGGAGATCATTGAAGGGCTCTTGGGCGCAGAAGTCATTAGATTTCAGACTCCAGTAACCGCTCAGAATTTCATGAATGCTGTGGAACGGATGAGCGACGCCGCGGTGCAGGGATCCGTAATCACACATAAGGGCCGGTCTATTGAAGTAGATGCATTTCCCGTAGGCGTGGACATCGATCGTTGCGACCAAGTGCTTTCGGATCCAGCGACCAAAGGTTTCATAGCTGAGTTCAAAGAATTGGTGGGACCGGGACGAAAGCTGTTGCTTGGCGTGGATCGACTTGACTACACGAAAGGGATTGAACTCCGGTTATTGGCAATTAGGGAGTTGCTTGACGCTGGGCAATTGGACCCGGATTTCGTGACAGTCGTGCAGATCGCCGAACCAAGTCGTGAGGACTCAAATGGGTACGGTGAGATTCAGGCTGAAGTCGAGCGAGTTGTAGGGGGAATTAACGGCGATCACGGGACGCTGGATCGGCGAGTCGTCCACTATGTGAGGTCTTCAGTCCCGTTTGAGCAGTTGGTAGCGCTTTACTCAATCGCCGACGTCATGCTTGTGACTCCATTTCGAGACGGCATGAATCTTGTTTCCGAAGAATTTGTTGCGTGCAGTGAGGACAGCCTCGGCGTTTTGATTCTGTCCGAGTTTGCAGGAGCTGCACTAGAACTTGATGAAGCCTTATTGGTGAATCCTTATGACATTGAGAACGTTAAGCGAGCCATTCTTCAGGCGCTTGAGATGTCGGAATCCGAGCAGAAATGCCGAATGAAGGCTTTACGAAACAAGGTTCGTGAAGGTTCTGCTTCCAAATGGGTTTCGGATTTTCTGGGGCGACTTCAGTGTTTGTGATGGATCCGGACCTTGCGGATGCCCTTAACGAGATTTCGAAGGTCAACGTGCTGCTTGTTGTGTGTGACCTTGATGGGACTATTGCTCCGCTATGTGAGGACCCATCAGCGATAGTCCTAGACGGGAATTCAATCCGTTCGCTCGAATCGATAGGAATGTTGGGCTCAACCCACGTTGCCATTCTTTCGGGTCGAACCCGAAGCGGATTAGTGGCGGTCCTCGGTGACGATTGTCCATTTCTGTTGATTGGTGAACACGGGGCCGAGATCGACTCCGGCCAGCCGGTTCTTACCGATGATCAGAAGTTCGTGTTGGATCGAACTTGCGTGATTCTCGAGGAAGCGGTTGAGATGCATAAAGGAGCCTGGCTCGAAAGAAAGAAATTCGGCGCGGCTATTCACTTTCGCTTATGCGCAGATGGTTCTGGCGCTCAATTATCAAAATTGGCAAGCGCAGTAGTGCCGTTACGCTGGGATTTTGAAGTGATCGAGGGCAAGTCGATCGTGGAGGTTCGGGTTGGTGGGGCAAATAAGGGAGCTGCACTGGAAAGGCTCAGACACGAACTCAATGCCGATGCCGTCCTGTTTGTGGGTGATGATCAGACTGACGAAGATGCTTTCGAGACTATGGGGCGAGGAGATCTGGCGATCAAAGTTGGAAATGGAGCAACTTTGGCGTGGACGCGGGTGCCGGACGAAACGGCTGTCGGTGTCGTATTAGAGGAACTCGCACGACTTCGCGCAATCGGTGCTTGAACCACCGTCTAAAAGGCGTTGCTCCATCAATGCGTAATCGCGTTTCTAGACAGCTTCACCCATAGCAAGAGTGCGACGCATTGAGGAGATGTAATGAAGGATGTTGACGATTTGATCGATTGCGCCTTGAGGCGACTGATCGAATTGTGTGGGGTCGATAGCGATTCCAGTTGGCGGGTCTGCGCTAAAGGTGTCGAGATCCGATCCTGGCTCCACTACAGGTGAGTTCGGTCCCAGATGGACAATCGAGCCCGCGCCGAAAGCGACAGAGAGCTGCGAAAGGAGGCTTGTAAAGTCGGAATTGCGGGAAGGGCGACGAGTTTGGGTGACGCGAAGCTGAGTGTTACTTGCGTCGAACTCCGTGTATTCGGGCGGGTGGAGGAGAATGACTGTGACTCCGGGCATCGAGTCAAGGCTTGACGTGACCGAACCAAGTTCCCGAGTGTCGCATCCCGAGAGGTCAGGGAGATCAACAGCGATCAGGATGTCAGTTGTACGGCAGTGGCGTCCGAGGTGTGGGAGCGTGCTATCCGAGTGCATATGAGGACTCCTCTGATTTTGTGGCGAGCGAATTGGGATTTGTAGTGACCAGTAGATCTACCGAATGAAGTTCGACTTGGACATCAGACATGCATCGAAATTGCTCTAAAACCGATTGAAGTTCCGGATTAACAGCGTCAATGTGAACCACAAAGAGATTGCGCTCAATGCGACGAAGGAGTGAAGGCAAAAAGAGAAAGTCGGCTCCGAGGAGAACCACCGTGAGGTGATCTTCGACATCTTCAAATAGCGGCACTAGCGAGCGATTCCAATTCCGCAGATTGCTAATCGAACGGGAGAGCGAAGACCGATCCGAACCGGAACTCACGATTTCCTCGGCCAGACTCCTCCCAACCCAATTTCCTCGAGCGATTTCATAATGGTCGGAAATGATCTCGAGACGGGTTGGTGTCGTCGCCGGATGCTGGACCGTGAGATGCTCCCACCGAAGGTTGACTCCTTCGAATGATCGAAGAGCGATTTCCCCAGACCAAGATCCGGAGTCAAGGATCAATGTGGGTGCCCTGCACAGGTCTAAAGGGCGGCTGCAGTCGATTGAGGTGCGCATATTCGGCTCGCTTCAGTTCGGGGCGATCGTTGTACCGAACCGAAGTCTGTTGCACTCAGTTTTCAACTGGTCGTGATGTACGTAACGAACTCGTAACAGTTACTCGTCAGGGTGAGTGTCTTCAACGATGGGCGCTACGACAAACTTGTAGCCGAGTCCTCGAACGGTGATGATGTTTATGGGGTGACCCGGGTCATTTTCCACTTTGGTGCGCAGGCGACGGATGTGGACGTCAACGAGGCGGGACTCTCCGATGTAGTCATAGCCCCAAACCAGACGGGCGAGTTGCTCTCGATCGAAAAGTTGGCCTGGCTTTTCTGCGAGCGTCATAAAAAGTCGATATTCCGACGGAGTGAGGGAAAGAATCTCATTGTTCTTTCTAACTTCTCCGCTATTGACCCTGAACTCGAATTGACCCCTGGCCATGATCCCTTGTGTTTGGAACTCTCCACCGGCACGTCGGAGATTGGCACGTAACCGAGCAGCGAGTTCCTTGGCTACATAAGGCTTCGTGATGTAGTCGTCGGCCCCTGATTCCAATCCAGCGACAACATCAAATGGATCCGTCTGAGCGGTGACCATAATGATCGGTAGTGTGCTGTTTCTACGGATTTCCTTGCACACGTCGAACCCACTGATGTCCGGCAACTTGATGTCAAGTAGCACAAGAGAAAGACCAGGATCCGAAGCCGCTTCGATCGCCTCTTTCCCGTTTTCCGCTTCTGCGACTTCGTACCCTTCGCCCTCGAGAAGCATTTTCAGCGAGATGCGTACGTCTCGATCGTCTTCGACGATGAGAATGCTCTGCTTCATATCGACCCCTCGGTAAGGACATCGGGTGGTAGTAAGTAACAGTATGTCAAGCTCATCCAAAATCTTTCGTCAACGAACCGGGCTTCGTTTTCGTACCTCGTTGGGGTTTGCGCTTTTGGCGTTTGTACTTTCAATGACGTTAGCAGTCCTCACATTTTTCCTTGCTCGTGCATATCTCATCCCGATACGAGAAGCCGCAGCACGTCGGGAAGCTCAAGCAAATGCTGCGTTAATTGACGGGTTGATTGCTGGCGCAAGTGATAATCTTGCGGGCGTTCTCGAGGTATTCTCTCAAGAAATTGACAGTGAGATAGTTGTCGTTATTGACGGGGCGGCGATTGCTTCATCAGTTTCAGTTGGTCTGACCTCCGTTCCGTCTCGCGTGAGACTTGAAGTTGAGTCAGGTAATTCGGCGACGCAATCAACCGAAGATTCTGGTAGGTCGATCTATGTCGTAGGTGAGCCACTAGTTGCTGCGGGTGGTCAATACTACGAACTGTTCTCATTTCGAGAACTTAATCGGACACTGTCAAACCTTTTTCTTATTTCCCTCGTTGCAGCTTCGCTTACGACAGTTGCTGGAGCAGGCGTCGGGTTCCTCGTGAGTCGGAGAATTATGCGTCCGCTTCGGACTGTTTCTCAAGCGGCGGCCCACATCGCCGACGGTGATCTTGCAACTCGACTCCCGCTCTCAGGAGATCGGGATCTAGATCCGCTCATCGCTGCGTTTAACGAGATGTCGACATCGCTTGAGCGAAGAATTGAAAGGGAGTTGCGGTTCTCATCCGAAGTGAGTCACGAACTTCGAACTCCACTGACAGCAATATCAAATTCAATTGCAATGATTGAGGCCCGAAAGTCAGAGATGAGCGACGAGTCGATCGTGGCGCTGCGGATACTTTCCGTGCAAGTCGCAAATATGCAACGACTCGTCTTGGATCTGCTTGAACTTGCGAGATTGGAACTTTCTTCTCCCAGTTCCGCGCTTGAACCTTTGGATCTCGTTCATTTCATTGCTGTAGTAATTGCGCGACGAGAGCAAATCCCGACACTTGAATCCTCCGCCCCAGCCTTGTGGGCTATTGGGGATCGTGAGCGGATCGAGCGAGTGATCTCGAACCTGCTCGACAATGCTGATCGGTATGCTGGAGGAGCCCAGGCGATTCGGCTTTGGCGCGAAGGCGAACGGGTGATGTTCGCCGTCGACGATGCCGGTCCGGGAATCGATCGGTTTGAGCGTGGTCTCATCTTCGATCGGTTTTCCCGAGGATCTGCCCCAATTATGCAACACACCGATCACCGGGCGACTGGATTGGGTCTCGCGCTCGTCCGCGAGCACCTCGTGTTGATGGACGGAACGATTGAGGTATCAGTATCTCCGGAAGGAGGCGCTCGATTCGTTGTTGGATTGCCTGCAGTGCGCGACAATTGAACGACGAGTAGTTGTTCACGCTAAGCGAAGGGTTCTTCGACGATGGTGGCGAGGAAACTCGCTCAACCCAACCGAGGTGGGTGCTCCGGATACGTCGCCGCTAGAAGTGCGACCCACTCTTCGTTGTGAATGGGGTCGGTCGGAAGGTCAATAGCTACGCCGCGGGCTTCAAGATCTGCCTGGAAAATGGCGATGACCATGTCGGTGTCAAGCGCGTCCTCGTCAGATTCGACCAGGCGCAATTCCTCGACGTCGGTGAATATGTCGGCTTTCCATGACACCGTGATGCGCACTTCTTCATCGGAAAAGCTCGCGATCACTGCGCCTTCGGCATCGACAGTGTCCCAACCGGTCTCGCTGCGCACGAGGCGGCTATGGCTGTTGATGCCATCGGGCATTGTGGCGTCGGCAGGGCCAACAGGGGCAACTCCATGGAAGGTTGATTCATTGTCAGCAACTATGCTGACGTTCTGGAACGGCGGTGACTCAACCATTTGCGGCCCTTCGGGGCCGTTTGGCCAGTAGTAGAAGTCTCCGCCCTCTCCGTTGTAGATCCACGAAACAGCGGTAGCAATCCTGATGCGCCATTGTTCGAAAAGGTCAGCATTCTTCATGAGCTTCAGTAGCCAGATCGGTTGATCGGCACGAGTGAAACCGCGGAAAGCCGGTACATCGAGATGCGGGATGAACGGGAACGGTGTTGGTCCCATGATGTTGACATAGACATTTACTGGTCGAACGATGCACTCCTCGCCGTAGACGGCGTGAGCGGCTTCAATGAAATGTTTGTTGTTGAGGATGATCTCGGCGCCATCGACGAGCGGTTTCCCAGTTGCTCCGAAATCTTGGCGGAACCACGGAGGCACGAAGGTTGGTGGTCGCGAACCAAGTGCGGCCATCTCGGCGTCGTTGCCGGCGTAGTTCGAGAGCGGCCAAAAGGGACCAGCCGAACGAATGACACCGAGTACGGCGTCGATGTCTTCAAACGCAGGGCTAATGCGAGTTGCGGTGGTGGCGCTCATAAGTCGACCTCAGTTCGCTGCAGTGATCAGGTGACTCTAGATCGCTGAAAAGAACGTGGTCAGCGCGAGACGCTCTCGGAGTGATACTCCTGATCAATTTGGACTGCTCCGGTACCAGTCATTCAGTTGACGTTCGATCTGTTCAGTCAAACGAGGCGCGAGGTACTGCGAGCCAGCGATCGAAAAATGCAGGTTGTGGGTGCGGATGATCTCGCCCGACGGAGTGTTGGTCTCGCACACTTCATTGGGGCAGAGCAACTCGTTGACGTCAATCACGATCGTGGTCGACTGATGACGATCTGCGAAATCGCGTTGAATGGTCCGCAATTGAGAGAAGCGTCCGATGTTCTTGGCCACGAGGCTGTCTTCGAACTGTTCCTCGGGAAAAGGCTTAGGGTCGGCTTGGGAGAGAATGATCAATGGGACTCCGTTTTCGTAGGCGATCGCAGCGGCGTCTTCGAGTTGTTTTTCGTAGGTCTCGATCCATTGCGCAGATCCAAAAGGAATCCACTCGCCATCAACCAATACGTCGTAGGTGTCACGCAATGCGCTTGACCAAATAATCGCGTCGGGTGAGAACTGCGATGCGGCGGCCCGCCAGTCAGATTTCCAGTTCACACAAGGTCCGCCTACCTCCCGAAGGATGTCGAAAGATTCCGTTGGGAACTGCATCATGGGACACTGGAAAATGGCCTTGTTCCAGATCACGATGCGCTCAGAATCAAACGGCGTGTCGTAGCCGGTGGGCCACGGGAAGCGGACGACACCGCCACCCATTGTCCAGCCCACCGAGTCGCCAAACCACAACAGCGAGATCGGCGGTTCAGCATCTTTCGCAGGTCCGGCTGTCGGTGCAACCTGCGACGAGAAGCCAGTGGGTGTTGGTGGAGGAGGTTGCGACACCACCCAGACAAGACCGAGGACGAGAGCTGTCGTTCCGAGTGCACCGAGGCCAAGGAAAATCGAGCTCGATGGTTGAGAACGCTCAGCCTCGGTGAGTTCTGCAGTGGGTTTCTTGCGGCGAAAGGGCTGTTCAATCAAGTACCAACTCAGCGCTGTTGCCACTGCGGTAAGGGCACAGCGAATGAGGAAGAGGGCAATGCGTCCACCCGTATCGTCCGAAAGGTGCAGTCGCTGGCCTGTGACAAAGACCTTGATGGGCCAGTGCCACAGGTACAGGCCGTAGGAGACCAATCCCAAGGTGCGTAGCCAGCGCATGCTGAGAGCTTTGGTGATAAATGAATCGCGACCATTGAGGGTGAGAACGATGAGGCCCGTCGCCACGGCAATGAGAAGAAAGCCACCGGTGTAAAGCCAGTCGGATCGGAACGATGCCGTCGTTGCGATGGCGATGAGTGTGGCGAGTCCAAGGAGCGCTGCGGTTGTGAGTGTGGTACTCGATCGGCGACGAGCGGCAGACATTGGCCAAAGACGAACAACGCAGGCAATCGCAATACCGACGAAGAGTGCCTGTGACCGCGTATCAGTTCCGAGGTACACACGCGAAGGATCGGTTCTAGGATCGCAAAGAATCCACATCAGTGCACACGATGCGATGGCGCCGACCACTGCTGCGATCAGCGCAATATGGGCAAGTCGGTGAAGGCCGATTCGGCGTTTCAGAAGGGCGATTGTCCCGATTAGGACGATCGGAAAGACCAAGTAGAACTGTTCCTCAACAGCGAGTGACCAGAAGTGATTAAGCGGCGACTCTGCCCCAAAGGCCGCTTGGTATGAGTTGTTCTGGCCGATGGACCACCAGTTAGCAACGTAGGTGAGTGACGCGACGGCTTGACCGCGCAAGCCCGATTCCACCGATCCGTGATCAAGGAGTCTCGCCACGATGACGACGATGACAATCGTTGCAATCGCTGCTGGAAGGAGACGTCGGGCGCGTCGGCCAAAGAATCCCGATGCCGACATCGACGATGTTCGTCCGACTTCCTCCAGTGCAAGCGATGTAATGAGAAAGCCCGAGAGCACGAGAAAGACATCGACGCCGATGAAGCCGGCCGGGACGAGATCAGGGACAAAGTGGTAGAGAACGACAGCGACAACAGCGAGTCCCCGAAGGCCATCAAGCGCGGGAATGTGACGAAACGACCTCGTCTCGGCGCTGGTACTCGTTGAGTCCTCGGGTGGTTCGCTCGTCTGCAGGAAACGGTAGTAACCAGTCGCCTGGTTAGGGTTGCACCCCGTTCAACCACTGATGGCGATGGCCTCTAATCGCAGTTCTCGAAGAGTTTCGGAGCTGTCGATCGTCGTGCAGGTGCGACCGTTTACAACCTGCATGCCATCAATCCAAACGTCGACGACGTCTGCTCTGGATGCGGAGTAGACGATCGATGACATAGGGTCGTAACTCGGCACAAGTGACGGGGAACTGGCATCAAGTCGAACAAGGTCGGCGCGCTTGCCAACTTCGATTGAGCCAACCAACTGGTCAATTCCGAGTGCACGTGCCGAACCCATCGTGGCCATTCGCAGAATCGTTGATGCCGGAAGTGTCGTCGGATCAAGGCGATGGCCCTTGTGCACGAGGGCGGCAACTCGCATCGCGGTGAACATGTCGAGGTCGTTCGAAGAGGACGGGCCATCGGTTCCGAGTCCAACAGTGACACCGGCAGCGAGAAGTTCGGGAACGCGACAGAAGCCCGATGCCAACTTCATATTTGAACTCGGGCAGTGGGCGACAGCGGTTTGGGTTGAGGCGATTCGATCGATTTCCTCATCGGTGAGAACCACGGCGTGAGCGAGGACGGTTCCGTCTCGAAGTAAGCCGTGATCATCAAGAAGTTGAACAGGAGTGCGGCCAAATCGGCTGTTCACATCGGCGACCTCGCCGGCGTTTTCAGCAGCGTGAATGTGAAATCGTGCCCCGCTCTGTTGCGCAAGTTCCCCAACTTTCGAAAGTTGAGCGGGATCCATGGTGTAGGTGCCATGAGCCATGACCCAATCATGCGGAGTCGTGGTCAAGGCTTCAGAGAGTCGGCGGTCGAAAGGAATTCGGTCTGGACCATCTGATCCGATGAAGATCGGGCCGTTTTGCAGTCGGAATCCAGCCTGCTTTGCCTCGTCCGCAGATGCCTCGTAGTGCCAGTACATGTCGAGTGCGGCGGTTGTGCCAGAAAGAAGCGCTTCGAGAAACCCGGCTCGAGCCCCCACTCGCACGTGTCGCTCCGACATGATCGATGCTTCGGCAGGAAACAACTTGTTGAGAAATTCCTGGAGGTCGACGTCGTCAGCGAATCCTCGAAACGGTGTCATCGCAAGGTGGGTATGAGTGTTGATGAGGCCTGGCATCACAATCCCGCCATCGGCATCGATGGTGTGATCCACCGACGTAGAGGGAGTATCTCCAGACGAAAGGAGTTCGGTGATGGTGTTGTCGGTGATCACGATCGTTCCGTTCTCCAAGACGGTGTCGTGGGAATCGACGGTCACAATCGTTGCGTTTGTTACAGCGGTACGAGTCACGGAATCCTTTTCGAAGTGCGCGAAATGCGAGAAAGGTGGATGGGTCAGTCGAAGGCGTAACGCGGTGTCGTAAGCGGTAGATCGAGTGAGCTGATGAGGCCAGGGGTGGCATCAACGACGGCAGGAATCGCGTTCACGATACGCATTGCCGTCGCCAACATTCCTGACTCGTAGTAATCGGAGGCGCTACCCACGAGCAGTTCGCACTGAAGGTTTGGTTCGCCTTCGATAATGACGCGGTAGGTGCCGTCGCGCGGAGCACTAGGCCATTCCGGGACGAGATCCATTTTCAAACGGTTGATGTGCTCGATAACTATCGCGTCACGACCATTCACAACGCCGATTGTTTCGAACCGAACCGCACCTACAGTTCCGGCGGCCACCGGACCGAATGCAGTATCAAGATCTCGCGGCGTTGCTTCTTGGAACCAGGTTTCGCGAATCTCTTCGAGTTCAACTCCGAGTCCAGCAGCAACGACCTGCACGACCGGACCCCACGTCATGAGTTGAGCCCCGGTGCTGGCCATGATTGGCGCGTGGTCGATGGGCTTTCCAAATCCAAATACCTCGCGCATTGTGAATTCCACGGGGTAGGTGTCGTACGTGAAGAGTTCTTGCACGCGTACTGACCGAATCGAACTCGAGAGCGTGAGCAGTGTCAACGGAAACTGATCCGCAGCAAACCCTGGTTCGATACCTGAGGCATACAGCGATGCGCTGCCTGTTTTCGACGCTTCTTGAAGTCGGGTGCGAGGGCGCTCAGGGAATGAAGGAGGGTAGACAAGCGCCGGGCTTGTGACGGTCACGACGTTGATGCCGTCGCGAAGGAATTGTTCGTAGTCCGGAAGTGCACCGGCATCGAGCGAGGGACCACTGGCGGTGTAGACGATGCAATCAAGGTCACAAGCCAAAATCTCGTCAGCGTCATTCGTGGCGATCACGCCTATTGGGTCGATGCCGACCAGCGTTCCGGCATCGGTGCCCACTTTCTCGGGAGAGTGCACCCAGACGCCGACAAGATTGAGGTCGGGCCGCCGAGCAATCGCGCGAATGGCGTGACTTCCGACCCCACCTGTTCCCCACACGGCAACGTTCAATTGCATTTTCCCCCCAAAGTTCGGACCAAACCTTGCCACGGAACTTTGCGAAGCGCATCTGTCGCAGGAGGTGTTGAATGAGGAGATGTCGTCGCTCCTTCGCAAACAACTGACTGAACACGTCTATGCCGCCGAACAAACTCGTTTGGGGACCGGTTGGTCGAATTCGGGTTTGGTGGCCGCTGGCGGTGGGCTCGTGATCGATTCGCTGTATGACGTGAAACTCACCCGAGAACTTGCAGGCCTTTACGCCGAGGTATTTCCTTCCGCTCCGGCCACGATAGTGAACACGCATCACAACGGTGATCACTGTTGGGGCAACCAAGTCTTCGTCGGAGCGGAAATCATTGCTCACACTGGATGTGCAAAGCGCTTCTCTGATTTCACCCCAGAGCGCGCCGAAATGATTCGAACAATGGTGGATCCACCAGAGTCCATGCGTTCAATCCACGAAGAATGGGCAGACTTTGACTTCTCCGATGTTGTGCTGACACCTCCAACGACGGTGATCTCAACAGACCACGTGCTGGATCTTGACGGTGTACGAGTCGACCTTTTGTACGTTGGTCCGGCTCACACTGAAGGTGATCTCATCGTGCACGTTCCCGATGAGGGTGTCGTTCTTATGGGTGACGTGTTGTTCAACAAGTGCGCGCCGATCGGATGGGAAGGCTCAACCGAGAACTGGATCGCTGCATTGCGTCGTGTCGAAGAGCTGGAGCCACAGTTTGTGGTGCCAGGTCATGGCCCAGTCTGTGACCTCGAGGGTTTGCGCGAGGCCCGGCGCTATTTCGAGGCCGTGCAATCTCACGCCCGTCAGTCATGGTCCGAGGGTCGATCGGTACTTGATTGTTGTGCCGGAATCGATCTTGGTCCGTGGGTGACATGGGACGAGCCATGGCGACTGGCCGCCACTGTCCATCGCGTCTACCGAGAATGCGATGGAGCGGCATGGAACACGCCCTTCGACGCTGGGGTCGTTATGGCCGATGTCGAGGAACTCCGGCGGCGACTCGAGGGCTAACTGCCCTTCGCTCTCTCGCATTGTGGGGGCAGTGGCCTGCTGCCATACGATGCGAAGTCTGATCAAGCGTCCGCATGAGCGGCGAAGGGGGAGCAGTGGCTCAGCAGATTCCAATGGTCGACTATCTGGTACTCGGAGACTCTCCGCACCTGGTCGCCGATGAGTGCACCAACTGTGGTGCCCGTTTTTTCGATCGTCGCAACGCGTGTGCATCTTGCGGTGGTACCTCGTTTGGCAGGGTTGACATCGCCACTGAGGGCGAAGTGCGTGCCTTCACCATCGTGACTGCGTTCATGCCCGGCGCCGATAACTACGTGCCTGCAGTTGTTGATCTCGGCGGCACAAGTGTGCGCGGTCAGATCATCAACACACCGGCCGATGCCGACCACGTTTCGCTCGGCATGAAGGTTCGACTCACTACCTATTCAATCGGCGCCGATACAGCCGGCACCGAGGCCATCAACTACGGCTTCGAGCCGGTCAACTGAGGGGAATGACCATGGCAAACGATGACATTTGGATTCTCGGCATCAACATGACCAAGTTCGGAAAGCATCCGGACAAAGACGTCGTTGATCTCGCAGCAGAAGCTGCGCTGGCTGCTCTCGCTGATGGCGGTGTGACCATTCATGACATGGGCGTCCTCGCCGCTGGAAACCTCATGGGTGCTGCGGCAGGTATTGGCCAGCAATTGCAAAAGCAGATTGGCCAGACCGGCATCCCGGTGTTCAACGTTGCGAATGCGTGTGCAACTGGTGCAACCGCGCTTCGTACCGTGATCATGGCGATCAAGGCGGGCGAATGCGATATGGGTCTCGCCGTTGGCGTCGAAAAGCTTTCGGGTGCCGGCATGCTCGGTGCCGGTTTCGGTGGCGCAGCGTCCGACGAATGGACACCCGCCGGTCGATACGGGGCAGTGTCTGGTTTCGAAGGCAAGCTCGGCACCGACATGATGCCCGGCGTGTTCGCGCAGGTCGGAATGGAATACCTGCACAAGCATCCCTACGACGGCGCTGACTTCGAACTCTTCGCCGGTATTTCGGCCAAGAACCACTTCAACTCCACCATGAATCCGCTTGCGGCAATTCAGAAGGACATGTCGGTCGAGCAGATCATGGCTGAGCCCATGATCGCTTACCCGAACACTCGTGCAATGTGCTCGGCCAACAGCGATGGCGCTGCCGCTGCTGTTGTTGTTTCGGGCGAGAAGCTCCGCACATTGTCAAAGGAACAGCAAAAGCGTGCCGTCAAGGTTTCGGCATCGATCCTTACGAGCGATCCGTACCAAGAGGCATGTCAGATCCTTCCCGATGTGAACACGCTTACACGTGCAGCAGCGAAGCAGGCGTACGAGCTTGCTGGCATTGGTCCGGAAGATCTCGACCTTGTCGAACTTCATGACTGCTTCGCCACCGCGGAACTCGTGCACTACGACAACCTGATGCTGTGTGCCGAGGGCAATGCCGTTGATTTCTTCCTTTCAGGCGCAACCACGCGTTCCGGCAAGACCCCAGTGAATGTTTCTGGTGGTCTTGAATCGAAGGGTCATCCCATCGCTGCAACCGGCATCGCCAACATCTGGGAGATCTGTTTCCACCTTCGTGGTGAAGCAGGTGCTCGTCAGATCGAAGGCGCAAAGGTTGGACTCGCACACGTCATCGGCCTCGGTTCGGCCTGCGGTGTGCACATCCTTGAGAAGTCAGGTCTCTGAGACCCAGCGTTTGCGGGTCATTCATTGTGACTTCTCGACTTCCGGCATCTGAACGTCGCCAGCAGCTGCTCGATACAGCGCTGGCTACGTTTGCGCGTCTTGGGTACCGAGATGCGGCGATGAACGACATCGCCGATGCTGCCGGCGTAACGAAGCCGGTGCTCTACCAGCACTTCGCATCGAAACGTGAACTGTTTCTTGAGTTGTTGGCCGATGTTGCGAGCCGTTTGCGTTTGGCGGTGCGCGATGCGGTCGCGTCATCGGCCGCCGTTGGTCCCCGGGCTCAGGTCGAAGCCGGCTTCGCTGCCTGGTTCAACTGGGTCGACACCAATCGCGATGGTTTCACGGTGTTGTTCGATAGTGAAGTGCGGCGTGACCCCGAGTTCGCAGAACAAGCGGCGAAGGTGCAGCGGCAAATGGCCGACACTGTTGCTGAATTCATCGTTGCTGAAGGGCTCGAGCCCGATCGTCGTCGCCTCTTGGCCTACGGAATCGTCGGGCTTGGAGAAAGCACCTGCCGTCGTTGGCTCGAAAAGGAAATCGATCTCGACGCCGATGAACTCGCAGTGCAGGTCGCTGGTCTTGCGTGGTCAGGCCTGCGCGGACTTTCGCCGAACTAATCGTCGATTAACGGCCGTTCTCGCGGTCGTCGCGCTCGGCTGCTTTCACGGCGTAACCGGCGACGATTGCTGGTGCGAGCAGTGCTGAGCCAATTGCCATCAGGACAACGACTGCTGTCACGATTCCGCCGGTGAAGCCAGAGAAGAAGCCAACAAAGAAGATCACTACAGCGATGGCGAAGAGTAAGTAGCCGATTCGTTGGGCGAGCGATGCGGCGCGAGCGATTTGGGCACGGCGCATGCGCACCGGGTCGTTGGAGTAATCGGGCGGTTGGGTCACGGCAACCAGCCTGCCTCATCGAGAAGGTTGCGCAGTGCCGAGTGCATGACTTCGAGGGAAAGAAACGACGAGACGACCTCAAAGTTGTGGTCAAGCAATGATTCGTCGGGTGCGGAAATCCATGTCTTGAGCGCGTCGAGGTTGTCAGTGTCGAACCACATGAATCCGAGCGCTCGAAGCTCCTCGGCGATCCGATAGTGGCCGACAATTGCTGGTCGACGATGGATTGCGGCGTCTATTGGTGGGTTGCCGAATCCTTCCCATGTAGAGGGGAAGACGACAACATCGCTGGCGGCATACATGTCGGCCAGTGAGGTCGACGGCTCGTGAACAACGTTGAGTCCCGCAGAGCGCGCGCTTTCAAGAAGCGACTGGAGTGTGTCGGTGTAGCCCTCTTCGGCTGGACCCGTGATCCAGTACGTGGCACCGAGTTGTTGTGCAATGTCGATGGCAAGCGGAACGTTCTTGCGTTCGATTGCCCGGACCGGATGTACGAGAACCAACTCTTCGGCGCCAAAGCCGAGACGGCGGCGTTCGCTTTCGCGATCACCGAGCTCAGCATGCACATCGAATCCGTTGTGGATGGTCGTTGCGGCGAATCCCCGGTCAAGGAACTGTTGTCGGGTGAGTTCGTTGATAGCGACATGACGCCACTGGCCACTGGGAACGGCTTCTCGGGGCGGCAGTTCAATGACGCCGGCGTACCGGTCGCGCTGCCATGCCGGGTCGTGGTGATGCCAAATAGTTGGCTGGCCTTCGCGGGCCCGCGCTACTGCGATCGCAGCAGGAAGGTTCATGGGGATGGAGCCAAGGTTCTCGACAACGACGAGGTCGCAATCGACGAGAGCGGCCGAGACGAGTTCGCAAAGTTGGGCGATGTCGGCTTCGGTTGCTGCTTCAGGGCCATGGAGTCCCGAAGACCCATCGGGCCATCGACCGATTGCGAGGTCGGGGAGGAGAATGTCCGCATTTCCCTCACCGGCCACGGTTCGCACCTCGAATCCGGCACGATGCAGCGCGTTGATCCAGGTATCGGCCACGATGGACACTCCATCAGTACCGCCGAGACGGAACGAAAGCACAGCGCACGTGGACATTGACACCAGAAGGGGACGAGGGTGACCGACGGGATCGACGGCGAAGGCCTCACGCTACCGGCCGATCCCGAGTTGGTCCGGGCCTCGGCTCGGGCCGTACTCGAGTCCAACTGGCGATCAGAGGGCTATACCGTCCCCAACGCCGAGGTCTATCCGTTCCAGTGGCTCTGGGACTCCTGCTTCCACGCCATCACCTGGGCCGACCTCGGCGAGCCGGATCGAGCGCGGCGCGAACTTGCACACCTCTTTCGAACGCAGAACGCCGAGGGATTTGTTCCGCATGTTGATTACGAGTTTTCCCCGAACCATCACGGTGACTTCTGGAAGCGTGAAGGTCATTCATCAATCACTCAGCCTCCGATGTTTGGGCATGCGATTGCCGAACTCGCCCGGCGCAACATCGATGTCAGCGATCTCGTAGGCAAAGCCACGGATGGACTCAATTTTCTCTTTGACCTTCGGTCGCGCGTTGACGGCTTGATTGCGTTGTGTCATCCATGGGAGAGCGGCGGCGACGATTGCCCTCGCTGGGATCATTGGTCACCCGGTGGTTGGAGCGTCACCAAGTGGCGTGAGACCAAAGGTGCACTCGTCACATCGGTGCAACATTCGCCATTGGGTTCACCAATTTCGAATCCATCGTTTGTTGTTGCGAGTTGCGGATTCAACGCACTCGTTGCATTCAATGCTTATGAGCTTGCATCGGTCACTAGTGATGAAGTGTTGACCGAGAAAGCCGATCTCTTGAGTCATCGACTGCTTGCGCAGTGGGACGAACAACTCGGAACCTGGGTCGACACTGGCGATTCGGCATCGGATTCAGGTCGAGTTCGCTCGCTTGATGCCTTATTGCCTGTGTTAGTAGCAGCAGATCAACCAGTGATTGAAAGGGTTTTTGACAACCTGCGTGACGAGGCTGCATTTGGCGGCGCGTGTGGCCCGGCGGGAATGCATCGCGATGAACCAACCTTCGAAGCGCGTACCTATTGGCGCGGTCCCGCCTGGCCGCAGCTCACGTACTTGTTCTGGGTAGCGGCGCGTCGTCACGATCGCGTCGCTGATGCCCGTGCATTCGCCGCCATGCTTACACGCGGCGCGCTCAACTCGTCATGGGCCGAGTATTGGGACGCGAACGACGGAAGCGGACTGGGTGCAGCGCCGCAATCGTGGGCCGCACTTGCTGCTGTTGTTCAGCCTCGCTGAAGTTGCGCGAGGAGTAACTCAGGAAGCGCGGTTGATACGAGCGGCCTCGGCCGCTGCTGCGGCATCTTCACGTTCGATCTCGGCTGCAGTGAGAATGCGAACGGAACTTCCACCAGCCGGAACCGGCCGGGGCGGAGGCACGATGGTGCTGGCTCGAACGGCCGGGTCGAGCAATGTGCCCGAGATACGCACCTCGCCGGTGAGATCGCGGGTGAGGGCCAGATGATTACGCGGGTCGGGGACAACCTCGACGATTGACCAAAGTGCTGCGTCAGCCCCGATTGGAAGACGAACCTCGGCAGGGCGGCGAGTGACTCGCGTCTGGGGAGCTTCGCCAGATCGGCGGTTGGCAAGAAGAGCGATGACAAGGACAATTGCAAGGAGGACGGCAGCAATCACGAGCACCATGAGGCAAAAAGTTAGAACCACCGCGCATCGGGGTGGTGGATCCTCAGTTGTTGTCGCGCGCCAGTCGGTGCGAACGCGCTAGCGCCTGGAATCTTTCACCGATCCGGTGAGCTTGCCTTTTGGATCGAACGCGGTGCATCCGATGACCTGCACGCCTCGACTGCGTTGCTCTTCAGTCGGCAGAATCCAGCCAACCTCGAACGAAGAACTCGGGTAGGGAATGCCGACGTAGGTCTTGAACGCAGCCGGGCACAATTTCTTGGCGGCGGCGACGAATTGCTCGGTGGTCGGGGTCGGAGTCGGAGCGAGACCCGCTGATGGGGTGGCGATGACCTCATATTGGTGAGGAAGATCGCAGCCCAGGCGCAGTATCACGTCTTTATCGCTCTTCAACGTGGCGTCGGCGGCGGGTATGGCTCTGGTCGTGACCGCTCTGCCCGTCGCAACCGACCGCAGATCGATGCAGTCGCCGGTAACTGGTCCATAGACGAAGGAGATCCGACCGACTCCGGCTTCAGGCTCGAGAGTCGTCGTTGTTGCGGGGCCAGGAGCGGTTGTGGTTGTGCTGGCAGTGGTCGAAGGAGTCGCGGAACTCGTTGATGACGAAGAGCAGGCCACGAGCGCGAGCGATGCAAAAACGAGGGCGGCAGCGATGGCGTTGAGTCGAAGGCGTTTGGTCATGATCAGTAGGCCGCAGGGAGGAGTCGAGCGATGTTAATGAAGGCAAAGAACATCATGACCAAAACTATCGGCGTGCCGATGGCGTAGGTGATGAGGAACTTCCGATCTCTAAAGCGTGTCACGCGCTGTGCCCGTTCTCGCAGCAGTGACGGTGTCCAGAAGTGGGCCAGCCACCAAGTCCCGAACCATACGAGCCCCGTGAGGAGTGACCACGCGATTGCGGCCGGCCAGGCCGAGGAGTCTCCACCCGCGAGCACATCAGCTGAAGCATCGGTGGTAACCCCGTCGTAGACAGGGAGCAGGGTCGCTGGCGCTGGATTTGAGGCGAGGGTTGCGGTCACCACGATGCGCTGCGCGGCGCTGAACTTTGGATGGCACGACATGAGGGTCAAGCGGTTCCCGACGTTTTGGTCGAGGATGGAAAGATCGTCGGGCGACACGATGATGTGGCCCGAAGCTGTCCCGTCTTTCGGATCGATGTAGGTATCGACCTTGTAGGTGAAGGTTCCTTGCAGCGTTTGCACCGTGATTATGTCGCCCGGCACAAGCTAATCAATGCGATGAAACGGTGCTTGATACGTAGTGCGGTGCCCAGCAACTGAGGCATTACCTGGTTGGCCGGGCAGCGGTGTCTGTGGAAAATGTCCCGGGCCTTTTTGCAGCCATTTGAGGTCAACGCCTTGCACCATGACGAAGTCAGAATTAATGGTCGTCATTGTGATTCGCGCAATGGGGTCACCCGGCTCAGGGATCGGCAGGTCGGCCGTAGCGGTGACAACAGGTTCTGTCTCTGTAGGAGCTACCTCCGTAGGAGTTGGCGGCGGCGTGAACTCGGCGATCTGGGTGGCGAACTCTTTCGTGAGGTTGTCCTGAGCTCGAGCCGTGGACAGTCCTGTTCCCCAGAGTTGATAGGCAACGAACAGCAGAATCACGACGCCGCCGCGCATCATGAACCGCCCGATTGCTCCCACGATGGTCCACAACTGCACGTGAGAACCCTAGCGAGGCTGGCCGCTTGGTCTCACGGCGGGAGTGACCGCTACCCTCAGGTCACCCCATGGAGCTAGATGACCCCACATTCCGGTTCGGGACCGAGCCCGTGGTCCACCTCCGCGGGGCAGTGGCCCTGCTCGGCCGATTCCCTGCCCTCGCCGGTGTCGATCTCGATGTCGACCGCCGCCGCATCGTTCTTCTGCGCGGCGCAAATGGGGCGGGGAAGACCACGTTGTTGCGTGCCCTGGCCGGGTTGGTGCCGATTACGTCTGGTGAGGCAGTTGTTTTGGGCGTCGACCTTCGAGATGACCGCCGCGCAGTGCGGCACCGGGTTGGGTTACTGGCGCACGGAACCGGCCTCTATGACGAACTCACTGTTGCCGACAATGTTTCTTTCTGGACGCGGGCAGCGCGAGCCGATAAGGCCGATGCCGAAGCGGCAATGACACAACTTGGTCTCGATGGTCGATTGCGCGATGTCGCGGTTGGCCGTTTGTCGACTGGTCAGCGACGGCGAACCTCTCTTGCCTGTTTGCTGGCACGACGTCCCGAACTTTGGCTACTTGATGAACCGCATGCCGGCCTCGACAAAGATGGACGCGACATTGTCGATGCCCTCGTTCGCGATGCAGCCGCGGCGGGAGCAACGATCATCCTGAGTTCTCACGAACTCGACCGCTCGATCGAGCTTGCTGACGAGATCGTGACGCTCGGTGGCGGCGTTGCTCTCGATGAAGGCGCAGGTGGCGGTGATGGTCATGTTGACTGACGCATGGCTGATCGCTCGCAAGGATCTCAAGCTTGAGATTCGCTCGCGGGTGGCGATCAACCAGGTCATCCCGTTTGCCCTTCTTGTTTTGGTGCTGTTCGCGTTCGCTCTTGATCCCGACCGCGGGCTTCTTGAAAAGGCCACTCCGGGCCTCTATTGGATTGCCGTACTTTTCAGCGGCCTGTTAGCGATGCAACGGGCGTTCTCGCTCGAAGCGGCCGACGGTGTGACCGATGCACTGCGGCTTTCAGGGTTATCCCCGTCCGGCATCTATCTGGGTAAGACCTTGTCGGTTGCGGCCCAATTGCTCGTTCTTGAGGTCCTTCTCGGCGTCGGAGTCGCTGTGCTTTATGGCACGTCGATCACCGGCTGGCTTCTACTGATGGCCACGATCGTGGTCGCGACCGCGGCGATCTCAACCGCCGGTACCCTCTTTGGCGTGGTGGCAGCGGGTCTCCGAGTTCGTGAAACCCTCCTTCCACTTCTACTGTTGCCAGTACTTGCTCCGGTGTTAATCGGAGCGACCCGTGCCTTCGAGGCAGCGCTCAGCGGAACACCGTCAGAGGGCTGGCCGTGGGTTGGGTTGATGAGTGTGTTCGCTGTTGTGTATGCGGTGGCTGGGATCTTCGGATTCGGCCCCTTGATGGAGGAATCGTGACCACCGAGACCGTCGGGTCAGTTGAGGCCAGCGCCAGCGGGCCGACATCTACCGGTTCGCGCGCCACCATGATTCTCGGCATAGTCACGCTCATTGCTCTCGGAGTACTCGTGCTCTTTGGGCTCATCCTGAGTCCGGCCGACGAGAGTCAGGGTGATTCAGTTCGGATCATGTATGTGCACGTTCCGTCGGCGATGCTTTCGTACGCTGGCTGTTTCCTCACCGCAATCGGTTCGGCTGTCTACTTGTGGCGCAAGTCGCAGTGGTGGGAACTCGTCGCGTACGCAGGGGCTGAAGTCGCAGCGCTGTTCACGGCGTTCACCCTGATCACCGGGATGCTCTGGGGTCGACCCACATGGGGCGTTTACTGGGTGTGGGATGCGCGACTTACCTCTGAAGCGCTCCTCATGCTTTTGCTGCTCGGGTATCTCGCGGTCCGCCGCCTTGCGGCCGACTACGAAGTTCGTGCCAAGCGCGCAGCAATCATCGGGCTTTTGCTCGTGCCGAACATCATCATTGTGCGCCAATCAGTTCAGTGGTGGCGCACTCTGCATCAAACGCCAACACTCTCACTCTCCGGCGCAGAGATTCAGGGCTTGATGCTCTTTTCTCTCTTTACTGGCTTTGTTGCGATCACGCTGGTTTTCATTTGGATGGTCATCCATAGATTCCGGGTTGCGTGGCTCGAAGAGCAACTCGAAGCTGAAGGTCTTGACACAGCAATCGCTGAACGACGCGCCGAAGGGGTGATCTCATGAGCACCACGGTTGACATTGCTCAAGCCACTGGAACGTGGCCGTTTGTGGCTGCCGCTTGGGCGGTTGTGTTTGGTGGCATGGGCGCCTACGCGCTTGCCACGGTTATGCGTGGTCGCCGCTTAAGTAAGCAGGTTCCACCGGAGAAGCGCCGATGGAGCTGACGCCGCGTACCGGCCCTGAATCTGAAGGTGGCGATGCCGCCTCGGCCGCGCCTCGCAAGAAGCGCCGAATGAGCCTTCCGGCGCTAGCGGTTCTCGTCGCGGTCATCGCAGTCGGAAGTTTCGTGGTGGTGCAGGCGCTCGGAAGCGCTACCACTTTCTATCGAAATGCCGACGAAGCAGTTGCTCAACGTGAATCACTTGGCGTGAAGCGGTTTCGTTTGCAAGGGACCGTTGTTCCCGGAACCATCGTGCAAACCGGCGATGGCGTGACATTTGAAATCGCGTACAACGGCGTGCCGATAACGATTCAACACGTCGGCGATCCGCCCGAAATGTTCAAGGAGAACCAGGCCGTTCTGCTCGAAGGACATTTTGTGGCCGAGGGTTCAACTACCTACGACTCAGACCTCATGATCGTGAAGCACAGTGAGGTCTACAAAGCCGAGGAATCTGACCGCCTCAATCAGGCTGAAATGAACGGAAACGTTCCCGTTACCACGGTTCGGAACGGCTCGTGAATCTCGCACTTGGAAGTGCAGGAGTCACTCTTGGTTTTGCTGCGGCGGTTCTTGGTGCCGTCACGGTTGGTTACGGACTGATTCGAAATCGTCCCGAACTTGTTCGGTTGTCACGTTGGTATGCGGGGCTGGTCCTCCTCGGAGGGATCCTTGCTGCGATCGCGATGGAACGAGCACTCATTACCCGTGACTTCACGGTGCTGTACGTTGCCGATAACGGTTCGACGAAAACCCCGGCGATTTACAACTTTGCAACATTGTGGGGAGCCCTCGAAGGTTCGATCATCCTTTGGGCGCTCATCCTCGGCGGCTACCTCATGGCGGTTGTGGTGAAGTTCCGCAAGGGTCTTGCTGATCCGCTTGTTGGTTGGGCGATTTTCACGATTCTTATCGTCTGCATTTTCTTTTTCTGGATGTTGGTTGGACCAGCCAATCCGTTTAAGAGTTTCTCCCCGCCGCCCGGTTTCGATGGTCCAGGTCCGAATCCGTTGCTGCAGAACCATCCGCTCATGGCGTTCCATCCGCCGATGCTGTACCTCGGCTACGTAGGGTTTACCGTTCCGTTTGCCTTCGCTATCGCTGCGTTGATTACGGGTCGGGTGGGCGAAGGTTGGTTGCTCGCTACGCGCCGCTGGACTCTCATCGCTTGGGGTTTCCTCACCGCGGGCATCCTCCTCGGTTCATGGTGGTCCTATGAAGTTCTTGGCTGGGGCGGCTACTGGGCGTGGGACCCAGTTGAAAATGCGTCATTGATGCCATGGCTTACCGGCACCGCGTATTTGCATTCGGTGCTTGTGCAGGAACGCCGTGGCATGTTGCGGGTCTGGAATATCTCGTTGCTTTGCGCAACGTTTGCGCTCACGATTCTGGGCACATTCATCACTCGATCTGGCGTTATTGAATCGGTCCATGCCTTCACCACATCGGGAATTGGTGTCGCAATCATTTCCTTCTTTGCACTCATCGTGCTGTCAACAGTTGTGCTCATCGGTTGGCGCGGCGATCGCTTGCGATCACCCGGCCGAATCGATTCTCCGTTGTCTCGCGAAGGGGCATTCCTTGCGAACAACGTCCTGTTTGCGGCCTTTGCATTCGTGATCCTTCTCGGCACGTTGTTCCCGTTGATTGTTGAAGCAATCAACGACGACCGAATTTCGGTAGGAGTGCCGTATTTCAATCGGATGACGATGCCGATTGGATTGACGCTGCTTTTTCTTATGGCGATTGCTCCGGTTCTCCCTTGGCGTAAGGCCAGTGGAGAGTTGTTACGCCATCGATTGATTTGGCCTGCGTGGATCGGTGTTGGCTCGATGATTTTCGCTGTTGCTATCGGTGCCCGCGGGTTTGCTCCAGTGTTGGCATTCGGGCTCGGCGGATTTGCTGCAGGATCTGCCGGTCGCCAATTGGTGCTCGCTACTCGGCGTCAGGGCTGGCGTGGTCTTATCGGCCGAGCAAACGGCGGGATGATCGTTCATCTCGGCGTAGTGATGATCGCCGTCGCGTTTGCGGCTAGCAGCAGTTACGTTCGACAAGCTGAGTTCACGCTCACGCAGGGCCAATCTGCGCAGTTTGCTGGTCACGAGTTGGTCTACGTGGGCCAGAACATCAAGCAAGAGTCCGCCAAGATCGTGGATCAGGTGCTCATCACTATCGACGGCACTGGTCCTTGGGCTCCTTCTCTGAACAAATTCGCGAACGGCAACCAAACAATTGGAACGCCTTCGGTTCGTACGACCTTTACCGATGATGTGGTCTTGTCGGTGATCGATATCAAAGATGGCGAAAACGGTTCGGTAACCATTCGTGTCACGGTGCAACCACTCATCATGTGGCTATGGATCGGAGGCGGAGTAATGGCGTTCGGCACCCTGCTTGCTGTGTTCCCCGGCCGCCGTCGTAATCCGCTCGATGCTGTTTCTGCGCCGGTAACAGTTGGGCCTCCAAAAGATCCGACTGGGGTCACGGCATGACGGCCTCATCAGGCGAGGTTGTGGCCCCCCGAGGTGGCAGCAAGCTCGCTCGCAATGCAGCGATTGTTGTTGGCTTTGTCCTTGTTGCACTTATTGCTCTTCTGGCCACACGCGGCACAAGCACCCCCATTTCGAGCCAGATCGTTGGTCAAGCAGCGCCCGACTTCACCGGTGCGGATCTGGATGGTTCAACCTTCCGAATGGCGAATTATCGCGGTGAATGGGTGCTGGTGAACTTCTTTGCGACGTGGTGCACACCTTGCCGACTTGAGAATCCGCAGATCCAGCAGTTCATTGATTCACATGAAGGTGACCCGGTCCAGGTGGTGAGCGTTGCCTTCTCAGATGATGTTGATTCCATTCGTGACTATTGGGTCAAGGAGGGCAATACGTGGCCAGTCATTTCGAACGACACAGGTTTGATTGCCCTCGATTACGGGGTGACCAAAGTTCCCGAGTCCTACATGGTTGCGCCTAGCGGCCTTGTGGTTGCGGGTTTCTTCGGTGGGGTCACTGCCGCCGGGCTCGACAGTGTCATTGCAGAAAACGGCGGAATGGCAGTTGCGGCGACTGGGACGGGGACGAAATGAGTTCGCGGTCTGTATTTGCCAAGGGGTCGCCGATTCGTCGCTGGGGCCCCTGGATCGCGGTTGCTGTCGTTGCTTTTTCGGCTCTCTCAGTTGCGGCCTTTGGAACTCGCTCAGCTCCAACCGCACAAGATCGTGTGAGTTCGCTTTCTCGAACAGTGAAGTGCCCGGTGTGTTCCGGTGAATCGGTTGCTGAATCAAATGCTCCCGCTTCGCAGGAGATTCGTCGCCAGATCGCTGAGCAGGTTCAGCAGGGACAGTCCGACGACGAGATTCGATCGTTCTATGCGGCCAAGTACGGTCAAGCAGTTCTCCTGACACCGTCAGCCTCCGGGGTGAACGTGTTGGTGTGGATACTTCCGGTTGTTGCGCTTGCCATGGGTATTGCTGCGCTAGCGATCGTGTTCCGTCGTTGGTCATCGATGCCGCAAGAACGCGCAACTGACGAAGACCGTGAACTCGTCGCGTCAGCGCTCCACCCTGAAGAAGTGGCTGATAGAAACGACCCGCACGGCGAGGGAGCATCACGGTGACAACGCCTACAGGCGGAACCGCAGCTCGGCGCGCGGCGCGTGAGGCAGTCGCGAAAACTTCCCCCAAAGGGAAGTCCGCGTCGAAGTCGGCGTCTGTTTCGCCACGCCGCCGAGAACTCGATCCCGATGTCTTGGCCGCACTTGAGGAAGAGCGCGAGTTCCTCCTTCGGTCTCTTGAGGATCTCGAACGCGAGTACGCGGCAGGCGATGTCGATGATTCAGACTTCGAGGAACTGAAAGACGATTACACCGCTCGCGCTGCGGCTGTGATTCGTGCGATCGAGGATCGCGCTGAAGCGGTGAAGTCGCTTCGTCCGCAACGCAACTGGCAGCGAACCGCACTCGGCCTCTTTCTCGTCGGTGTGATGGCAGTCGGTGCAAGTTGGGCTGTGTTCCGCAATGCCGGAACAAGAGCGCCTGGCCAAGGACTTACCGGAGATATCCGCCAGGACAGCTCCAATTTGATTCTCCAGGCACAAGGGCTTACCGGACAGGCGCAAGCCTCACTGCAGGCAGGCGATTCCGCCAAAGCCATCAAGCAATTCGAGTCAGCCGTCCAGTCCTATGACAAGGCGCTTGAGATCTCACCTGAAAACGTGGAGGCCATGACCTATCGAGGTTGGGTTCTACACACAATCGCTCTTTCAAGCGAGCCATCAGTTGCTGCTGAGTTGGATCGGCAGGCTCGCCAATATCTCGACGAGGCCATCGCAATTGATCCCCTCTATTCCGATGCCCGAGTCTTCCGAGCGATTCTTGAACGCAATGCCGGCGAATTTGTGGCGGCAAAAGCTGATCTCGATGCGATCGACATGAATGCGATCCCGATGTACATGATCCAGATGGTCAACGGGGTGAAAGAAGACGTTGCTGCCGGACGTCGCGACTAATTCGCGTCAAGCCGACGGCGGAACGTAGCGGCCACGAAATGGTCTTCCGTTGCGCAAATCGATAACCCAGGTCGAACCCTTTTGATCGATGAGAGGGCCATCGGCATCCATTCCGTCGGTAACGAGTCGTCGAAGCAAGTGAGGGATGAGATCGCCGTGACTGCAGGCGACTCCGTCGAACTCATCAAGTTCAAGAAGTATTCGGTAGGCCTCGTCGACTTCGGCACCTTCGGCAAGTGCCTCAGAACTCTGCACTGTTAACTCGAATTTTTGGGCGAGTGGCTCCATTGTCTGCATGCATCGGACATAGGGGCTCGAAATGATCTGGCCGACAACAAGATCTCCAACGACGCGCTCAAGAGCGTCGGCTTGGGCTTTGCCGCGTTTTGATAACGGTCGGAGGCGGTCTTCGGCTGTCCACTCGGAGCGTTTGCCGGCGTGAGCATGGCGAGTAAGGAAAATCGTCACACGGAGAAGGTAGTCAACGAATCCACTGTTGTTGGCACGAGGTCGAAAAGTTCATCGAATGGTTATGCACTTAGTGATCGAAGTTCACTCACTACTTGTGGGAGGTGCTCGCATAACGCATTGATGTCATCGGTTGTGGAGTTATGCCCGACTGAAACTCGCAGTGATCGTTGTGCATCGACGCCCATTGCCTCGAGGACTGGTGACGGTTCGAGTCCCTCGGATGCGCATGAACTGCCAGAGTGCAAAGCGATTCCGCGGCGATCGAGCCCAAGTACGACGCCTTGTGGCTCAACGCCTTCAACGGCCAGACATATCAAGTGCGGAAGTCGGTTTGGGGATTCAACGGGACCGAGAAGTGAGATGCCAGGTGTTGCCGTTAATCGTTCGACAGCGGTTGCAAGAAGGTTGCGGTTGCTTGAAGCCTCGGAGTCGAGGGTCGATTCATCGAGTTCCGACGCCACAACTCCTAGAGCAATCGCTGCGGAAACGTTCTCGAGTCCGGCGCGTCGTGAACGCTCCTGCTCACCACCAGCGAGGAGCGGCTCAATGCGAAGTCCTTGTCGGACCCAAAGGCCACCGACTCCGGTCGGGCCGCCGAACTTGTGGCCGCTGAATGACAGCAGGTCAATGCCGAGACCTTTTGGATCCACCGCAACATGGCCAACGGCCTGTGCCGCGTCGACGTGAAGAAGGATTCCCCGGTCTCTGCACGCAGCCGCGATTTCCGCAACGGGTTGCAGTGTTCCAACTTCGTGGTTTCCCCACTGAAGATGGGCGAGAGCTGTGGCGGGGGTGAGAGCATCAATGAACGCATCGACGTCAATACGACCGAAAGAATCGACGTTGACAATGGAAACAGAACCGCCAAATGCACTCGCGAAAAGTTCGCTTGATCGTCGAACTGCTGAATGTTCAACCGCCGCAAACACGATGTGGGGTGGCGAGCCCTTATCGACGCATCGATGCACCGCGCCCCATGTTGCGGCTGTAATTGATTCTGTTGCTCCGCTGGTGAAAATGATTTCCCGCTGCTTGGCTTTGAGTAAGGAAGCAACTTGTTCGCGAGCGTTCTCGAGAAGGACGCGCGCGGTCATTCCCTCGTGATGGATTCGGCCAGGATCGCCAAACGTTCCCTGGGATTGGGCGGCAAGGGCTTCGGCGAGTGCAACTCGAGCCGAGTCGCGTAGAGGTGCTGTCGATGCGTAATCGAGATAGTGGCGAGCCACGATGTTCAGGCTTCGAGAGACGTGATGCACACGTCGTCGCCCATGGGCTTCGACGATTCAAGTGCGATAGTGGCGTCGCCACCGTGAAGTTCGGCGACCATGCCCTTCATCATTCCGCGGTCGACTGCACAAATGACTGGATTGGCCATGACCGCATCGCCGAATGGGCAGTGCTCCGAAACGATGCGCAATTCATTGTTGCGACGTTCGGCGTGCGCAGCGAAACCTTGCGAGGTGAGCGCATCGGCGACGGTCTGCAGAATGGATTGAATTGAACGCTGCTGGTCAACGCCGTGGCCGAGGCGTTGAGCGAGGAGTCGTCCGTATTCGATCCCGACCTCTTCGGCCATCGCTTCGGCCTGGTCGCGGGGGAGCATGTCGAGAGCTCGGCCAAGCAACGTGATGAGAACGTCGTCGTGACGAACAGGCAGATCGAGGTGATCGCCTTTGGTTGTGGCGGTATAGCGCTTGGAGGGCCGTCCAGCCCCGGTTCCACCGCGGGCCACTGCTACCTCGAGGTACCCGCCAGCGGCGAGTTTGTCGAGGTGGTGGCGAGCGACGTTGGCGTGGAGATCGAACTTTGCCGCCACCTCGCTCGCGGTCACCCCGGAGTCGGCGGCCCGAGCAAAGAGGTAGATCTCACGGCGTGTGGGGTCGCCAAAGGCCGAGGTAATGGCCGTAACCACCGAGCTGAACTCGGTCGGACTGAGGGTCGCCTGTTCCACGTAGGTATTCTACCTAGTGCCGTAGGAGAAATTCCCTGACCCGAAGCGAGACCCCCCAAATGCCCATCACCGATGCCGATGTCATCGAGGTCCTTCGTCCTGTTGAGGACCCCGAACTCCACCGGAGCATCGTCGACCTTGGGATGGTTCGTGGCATAGCCATCGACGGCCCAGTCGTGGCTATTCAGATCGCCTTGACCGTGGCCGGTTGTCCGTTGCGCAACGAAATCCAAAATCGCGTCACCAACGCAATTGTGGCTCTCGATGGAATCGACCGTGTTGATCTCGACTTCACTGTCATGACCGACGAAGAGCGCGCTGCCATCCGTGAACTTCTTCATGGCGATCCAGCGTCTACCGCAGGCACGCATCAGGGTCATGGCCATGCCGAAGGCCGCGTCATTCCGTTTGCCGATCCTTCGAGTTCAACTCGGGTTCTGCTTATTGCTTCAGGTAAAGGCGGTGTCGGTAAGTCATCAATTACGACGAACCTTTCAATCGCTCTCGCACAACGCGGTCACAAGGTCGCTGTGGTCGACGCCGACGTGTGGGGTTTTTCGATTCCGCGCATGCTTGGTGTGAATCACACTCCAACAATCATCGATGAAATGATCGTGCCGCCCGAAGCGCACGGTGTTCGTTGCATTTCGATGGGGTTCTTCGTTGAAGAAGATCAGCCCGTCATTTGGCGTGGGCCCATGCTCCACAAGGCCCTTGAACAGTTCCTCACCGATGTGTTTTGGGATGAACCCGATTTCCTGCTCGTGGATCTTCCGCCAGGTACCGGCGACATCGCGTTGTCCCTCGCCCAGTTCTTGCCGCGTGCCGAGCTCTACGTCGTCACGACCCCGCAGCCCGCAGCGCAGAAGGTTGCCCAGCGTGCTGCGTTCATGGCAGAAAAGGTGAATATCGAAGTAAAGGGTGTCATCGAGAACATGTCGTGGTTTACCGGCGACGACGGCAAGCGTTACGAACTCTTTGGCGCAGGCGGTGGCGCCGAGTTGGCCGAGCGTCTCGACGTTCGCTTCGTCGGTCAGGTGCCTCTGGTGCCTGCTCTTCGTGAGGGATCCGACGACGGCCGCCCGGTGGTGGCCGTAGAACCCGACAGCGAAGCTGCTGTTGCGATTCGCGCATTGGCCGAGGTCATCGACCTCGAACTCGCCCCGACTCGCCGCTATAACGCTGAACTCAAGTTGCTGGGATGAAGGCTCGGTCTCGCGACCTAGCATGAGGCGCCGGCCATCAGGTCGGTTTCGTACAGGAGGAACTTCGTGGACGTACGTATCGGTGTGCAACAGACACCCAAGGAAATCGAGATCGAGATGTCGTCCAGTGTCGATCGCGCTGAAGTGCGCGCAACGATCGATGCCGCGTTGGCCGACGTCAACAGTGTCCTTTGGTTGACCGATCGACACGGGCGTGACATCGCTGTTCCCTCCGCAAAGATCGCGTACATCGAATTGGGCACCTCCGATAGCGAACGCCGAATCGGTTTCGGCGCGGGCTGATCCCGCCGCCACGCTCCAATGGCCAATCTGGCGGAGCTCGCTGAACAACGGTTGCGGCTTACGGCTGCGGAAACTGACCACCTCCAGCGGTTGCTGGGCACGTGGGGGTTGCTGGCTGATCTGAGTTTCTCCGACCTCATGTTGTTCGGTCGCGATCGAAGTGCTGATGATGAGCACTCGATGGTCGTGCTCGGGCAGATTCGTCCGACAACGAGCCAAACGCTTTTCACAAACGACTGGGTTGGACGCGTCGTTACTGCCGTGGAACGGCCGCTCGTTGATCAAACATTTCTGACCGGCGCATTCTCTGAGGGGGAAATCCCTCCAGGGGCGATCGAGGGTCCGGTTCGTGAAACCTGCATTCCTGTCACCTTCGGTGGTCGCACGATCGCAGTGCTCACGAAGGATGCGAATCAACATGTCGCCCGACAGGACGGCGTTCTCGAGCGCACCTATCTCGATGTTTTCAATCGCTTTGCCGAAATGGTTGCCGATGGTGGCTTTCCGTTTTCAGATGAAGAGGAGCGAGGAGTTGTTATGCCTCGAGTCGGCGATGGTGTGATGGTGCTCGATGCGGATCAGCGAGTTCAGTTCGCGTCACCAAACGCAATTTCAGGACTTCACCGAATTGGCGTGCATGCAAACTCGGAAGGGGAACGCTTCGGCGAACTTGGCCTTCCCGACTCTCCGGTGCGCGCCGCGTTTGCACTTGGTCGTCCCGCCGCTGAGGAAATCGAACGCGGCCCGAATGTCACGATTCTTCTGCGCATCATTCCGCTCGTTGCCCTTGGAGAAGTGACTGGCGCTCTCGTGCTTATGCGTGACATCTCTGAACTGCGCCGGCGCGATCTCATGTTGTTGTCGAAGGACGCAACGATTCGCGAGATTCACCATCGGGTGAAAAACAATTTGCAGACGATTTCTGCGCTGCTTCGATTGCAAGGCCGCCGTTTGTCATCGCCGGAAGCGAAGGCTGCGGTTGAAGAATCAGTTCGACGTATTCGATCGATCGCTCTTGTGCATGAAACGTTGTCAACCACGATTGGTGACGATGTCCCGTTTATCGAAATCGTTCGACCACTTGTGCGAATGGTGGAGGAAGGCCTGATCTCGCCTGATCGTCCGATCCGATTCGCGGTGGTTGGCGATGCGGGGATTCTTCCTGCCGATGTGGCGACGCCGCTCGCCGTCGTGCTTACCGAACTTCTGCAGAACGTGGTTGATCACGCGTTCCCGTTGGGAACAACCGATGACGCCACGGTCATCATCGAACTTGAGAACACCGGCACTCGCTTGCGTGTGACGGTGACCGACAACGGAGCGGGAACAGCGCCGGGCTTCACGATCGATGACAGCAAAGGGTTGGGCCTCTCAATCGTTCGTACGCTCGTCACGACCGAATTAGGTGGAACCATCGGGTTCTCAGCTGGCGAGGGCACGAGCGACCGTCCTGGCACCGCTGTCCGGATCTCGGTGCCAGTCCGCCGCTGACGCAGGCAGCCCGCACTTTCGGCCCAAAACGACGACGACCTCCCCGAAGGGAGGTCGTCAGAGTGAGTCAGAGACTCAGAGACTGAGCAACTCAGGAAGCCTTGCGGCGAGCGGCGAGCCACTGACGGCGGAGCTTGCGACGCTCTTCTTCTGAAGTGCCACCCCAAATACCCGAGTCTTGGTTGGTGGCAAGGGCGAAGTCGAGGCAGGGCTGACGAACTTCGCAGTCGGTGCAAACGGACTTTGCATTGTCGATCTGCTCAATGGCTGGGCCGGTGGTGCCGACCGGGAAGAACAGATCGGGATCGGTGTCACGGCAAGCGGACTGGTCACGCCAGTCGTCGGCGATTGCGTTCAGGGTCATTGCATGGGGCGCGGTCAGGGCCACGGTTCCTCCAGGATCAGGGGTCACGAAGCGGTTTTCCGGCCGATCCGTGAGATGTGTGTTCATGCCACCTCTCCGCACCGTGAGAATCGAGGAGTGATTCGAACGGACCCGGACGTGTGTGGCTGAGGGGCGAGAACGTACTTGCGGCGCAAATCACGCGCAAGGGTTTTTTGCAAATCCTCAGGTCAGCGCCCGCGATACCGCGGTGGGTCTGACAGTTTGGAACACTTTGTGACGAATGACACGTAAACTACAAAGGTGGGGTTTACACAAAACATCACTGGCGAGACGCGTACGGTGGGCAAATGGTGAACGTCGTTGCCCATCGGGGGGGCTTCAGCAGCGAATCCGCCGGGCAATACGCTCATTGCCTTCGCTGAAGCGGTGACACAGGGGGCCGATTGGGTCGAACTCGATGTCCACCTCAGTGCCGACGGCGAGATCGTGGTGCATCACGATCCTGTTTTGGCCGACGGGCGGGTCTTGGGAGAGCTTTCGGTTTCTGACCTTCCTGACGTCATTCCGACGCTGGCCCAGGCGCTTGCCGCATGTTCGCCACTGGCGGTGAATGTCGAAATTAAGCCCGATGGCGTCGATGCGCTTCGGTCATCGCTCATTGCAAGTGTTGTGGAACTTCTGCAGTCACAACCGACCTCGCGCGAATTCTTAGTTACCTCATTTGATCACGACATCTGTGACCAAGTCCGAGCCTTGGATGCAACTCTTCCTACGGGGTTACTCAACGCTCACGGCGACTCGTTGCACACCGATCTTGATCGTGCGGGGTCTGCGGGGCATGTTGCGATCAATCCTTGGTACGGAATTGTGACGAAAGGGTTTGTGGATCGTGCGCATGCACTCGGAATAGCGGTGAATGTGTGGACAGTCGACGACCCCGAGCAGATGCGTACTCTTGCTGAAATGGGCGTCGACGCCATCATCACGAATGTTCCGAGTTTGTGTCGCGAGGTTCTCAGCGAGAGGTGACTCGCGGAACGACAAGCGACAACGCATCGGGTTCGTATCGCAAATCGAGATGTTCGACATCGCCGAGATAATCACCGTCGACCTGATGGGGGATTGGCCCAAAGCCGTCTATCTCGACATGCGTGACGTCAGTGTGGAACGAGACGTTCTTGTTGTTTCGAAGTTGTCGACCTGAGCCAAGTGCCGAAGACAAGATCCGCAAAAGTGGCACGGCGTTAAGCGTTCGCAGGGTGACGACGCTGAGTGGCCGATCAAACGATGCTTCAGGGGCGATAGTGAACGGGCGCGTGCCAATGAATGTATAGGGGTCGGTGTTGAGGCAAATTGTGAACATTGCGTCGTCGACTGTTGGTTGACCTTCGACCCGAACACTGAAGTGCGCACGCTTGCGGTTGTACTTGCGCAGCCATGTATCGAATGCGGCCCAAGCAAAGAGCGCGTGGTTCGCCCACCGTTTCAGCGAACTGCGTCTTTCAACCTGGGCAACAACGGCGGCATCGAATCCGATTCCGACGTGGAACAAGAAGTAGCGACCATTTACTGAGCCGAGTCCGATGCGTTGAATTGAGTTGTTGGTGAGAGCATCAAGAAGTGCGCCGGTGGCTTCGATGGGATCATCGGGTAATCCGAGTGTGCGAGCAAAGACGTTCGTGGAACCGCCAGGAACAGCAGCAAGCGCCGTGGCAGTCCCTGCGAGTCCGTTCGCCGCTTCGTTGAGCGTGCCGTCGCCTCCGAGCACGACAACGACGTCGGCGCCGTCTGCTGCGGCCGCAGCGGCAAGACGAGTGGCGTGCCCCCTGCGGGCGGTCTCCGAGACGGTGACCTCATGGTCGGCGGCAAGGGCCTTGGTGATCACCACCCGCCCCCGGGCGGTGACCGAAGAGGCCGATGGATTGACGATTAGGTGCATCTTCACAAGGACTTTGACCGTAGCGGAGCCCCGGAGGTGACGTCTCAGCGCCGGAACCTGAACAAAGTCCCCGTGTGATTTGGCCCCAACCCCATTCTGCGGGCAGGATTCGACCCATGAACGTCGTCGTTTGTGTCAAGCAGATCCCGGACCCGGCTGATCCTGGTGCGTTGGATCCCACTACTAAAACCCTGAAGCGAGATGGCAAGCTCATTCTCGACGAATCTGATTCGTACGGTGTTGAGATGGCGCTGCAGCTCGTGACCACTGCCGGTGGCGGTGAAGTCACACTCGTCTCCATGGCACCGAATGGTGAAGTGTCCGGTCTTCGAACCGCGCTTGCCATGGGTGCTGCGAAGGCGATCCTCGTCAGTGACGATGCACTCGCTGGTAGCGATGCACTCGCAACTGCCAAGGTGCTCGCAAAGGCCATTGAGCGTGTCGAAGGTGCAGATCTTGTTCTCACTGCGACCGAATCAAGTGACGGTTACACCGGAACGGTTCCCGAGCAGATCGCTGGTTTGCTCGATCTTCCGTCGGTTACCTTCGCCAAGTCGATCAGCGTCGAAGGAAGCACCGTCAAGATTCAGCGTCAGACTGAAGCTGGTTACGACGATGTCGAATGCCCGCTTCCTGCTCTTGTATCGGTGACCGCTGGTGTTGTTGAACCGCGTTACCCATCCTTCAAGGGCATCATGGCGGCCAAGTCCAAGCCAGTCGACACACTGACTGTGGCTGACCTTGGTCTCGATGCCAGTCAGGTCGGTTGGGCCGGTGCCGGTCAGCAGATCGTGTCCATTGCGGAAGCTCCCGCTCGCGAGGCTGGTGAGGTCTTCGAAGACGACGGCACCGCCGCCGAGAAGATCGTCGCTTTTCTCGACGACCTCAAGGTTCTCTAGGAGGAATTGATCATGGCTCTTTCGAAGATTTGGGTGCTCGCCGAAGCAACAGACGGCAAGGTCACCACAACCACTCTTGAACTTCTTACCAAGGCCCGTTCGTTGGCCGACACGGTTGAAGCGGTCTACGCCGGTGGCGACGCCGACGCGATTGCTGGCCAACTCGGCGAGTTCGGCGCATCAAAGGTGTACACAACTGGCGACCTCGCTGGTGCACTTCCGGGCGTTCCGGTGTCTGGTGCCATCGCTGCTCTCGTCGAAGGCGGCAACGCTCCCGACGCGATCATCGCTGCGACCTCATATGTCGGTCGTGACATCGCTGGTCGCCTTTCGGCCAAGCTTGACCGCACCGTGATCACCAACAACACCGACCTCGAGGTCGACGGGTCAAGCCTCGTCACGACCGAGCCAGTGTTCGGTGGCACCACCGATGTGAAGACCACCTTCACTGCCGCTGGTCCCCACTTGGTGCTCGTGCGTCCGAAGTCCTTCGTCGCAGAATCCGCTGGTGGCGGCGCCGCTGCAGTCGAGACTATTGCGGTTCCCGACGGCGGTAAGAGCGCTGGGGCAAAGGTCGTCAACCGTCACGTCGAAGAGCGTGAAGGGCCGTCACTCGATGAAGCCGCAGTTGTGGTTTCGGGTGGTCGTGGCCTTGGCGAAAAAGAGCAGTTCGAACTTGTTGAGGATCTCGCGAAGCTCCTACAGGCTGCTCCGGGTGCCTCCCGTGCGATCGTCGACGCTGGTTGGGTTCCCTACAGCTACCAGGTCGGCCAGACCGGCAAGGTCGTCAAGCCCACCGTGTACATCGCTGCTGGTATTTCCGGCGCGACACAGCACATGGTCGGCATGAAGGGCTCGAAGAACATCATCGCCATCAACAAGGATGCTGAAGCGCCGATCTTTGCGGTCAGCGATCTCGGCATCGTTGGTGACGTGCACAAGGTTCTGCCGCAGCTCATTGAGGCTCTTAAGGCTCGCTGATCTCCAGCACTGCAGTGTTCAAACGCCCCGGTCAATGGCCGGGGCGTTTGTCGTTACCGACGGTTTCATTGAACGGCGACTGACGCGGTTTAGATCAACGGCCAAGGGTAGCGATGGCCGCTTTCGTCGATCGGGAGCACGCCTTCGCGAATCAGCGCTCGTGCTCGGCCAAGCACCGCGTCTTGCTCAAATGTGCCGAGCAATCTCTTCACTGCATCGTTCAGGCCAGTGTCGACGAGTGACTGCAGGTCTGCGAGAAGTTCACCGTCGATTTCTTCGCCACCAAAATCCCAGATGACGGTGCGGAGTTTGAATTCAGCGTGGAATGACAGGCCGTTGTCGATGCCCCAGATGTGGCCCGCGTCGTCGATCAAACAATGGCCGCCTTTGCGGTCGGTGTTGTTGCAGACGAAATCGAAGACGGCCATTCGCTGCAACTGATCGTGGGTTTCTTCTTCCTCGAGCATGGTGAAGTAGTGCTGCTCGAAGTCAGCGTCGATGAATCGCTGGACCGATCCAATTCCGTGGGGTGCGTCTTCTCTGCCGACAGTGAATGGAACAACTTCCCAGCCAAGGGCATGGCTGAGTTCATACGCGGCAACTTCACGCTTCCATAGACCGTCAGGGAAGTCCCACAGTGGGCGCTCCCCGATATGGGGTTTGTAGATCGCACGAGCGGAGTCCTCGCCCATGGTCGCTTCGGCGAGGAAGGTTGCGTTTGAACTCCACGGCATTCTTCCGATGAGTTCAATGTGACCACTCGTGATGACGGCTTCAATGTCGCCGTCGTTTGTTGCATCTAGTTCAGACGCGGGCAAGGGTGGCCACCTGGATCCATCGGACGACCGCACAGTCGGCAGGCTGGGCGTCCGGCACGAACAAGGTCATTTCCAATTGCGATAAATGCTGCGACCTGCGCGCGCGAAAGACGGAATCGGGCAGTCGCCGAATCGAATCCGAAATCTTCATCGAACGCTTCGTCGGCAAAATCGTCAGGGTCGGGTGCTTCTTCCGCAACGATCACGAGTCGGTCATCGTCTTCTTCATACGCAACGGCGAGCCCGCCAACCGTCCATTGCATGTCGAGTGGAGGACTCGCTGAAATCGGTGCAATGAATTGCCCAGGATGAATGGCAGGAAGGTCGGTCAGGATTCCGTCGAGGTATTCACACAACGCAGCGACTTGTTGTTTCTCGAGCTTGAACGACACGGTACGTCCGGCGTCGCTGGCCTGAATGAAAAACGTGCGTCGACCTGGTTCACCAAAGGCGCCAGGAACAACTGAATCAGGATCCATGAACTCCCAGGACTCGCTCACGAGAGCCCTAGCTTCGACAGATCGTCGCCCGTGGAGTTCACCGTGAGGACCGCAGGCCCTGCCGATGAATAGAGGATTGCGGAGATTGAGCAGGGCGAAACGACGATGCGTTGAAAGAGATCAAGATGAGTTCCGAGTGCTTGCGCGATCGCTGCCTTAATTGGATCGGCGTGTGAGACGGCGACAATCGTTTGCCCTGGGTGTTTTGCGACCAGTGAATCGATCGCGCCGACCATACGGGTCTGCATCTCCGCAAAGGACTCGCCGTTGGGGAATCGGAAACCGCTGGGATAACGCTGCACGGTTGTCCACTCAGGAAGCTTGCGGAGAGCCTCAAGTTTCTTGCCGGTCCAGTCACCGAAATCGCATTCGAGTAGACCGCGATCAATTGCCACCTTGAGTTTGCGTTCCCGGGCGATCGGCTTGGCGGTTTCGCGAGTGCGTTCGAGAGGGGAGGCGTAGATCGCTGAGACTTTGGACAACTTCGCGATTCGACTGGCAGCGGCTTCTGCCTGAGCGATGCCGGAGTCGGCCAAATGAAGGCCTCGGGCCCGACCGGGCAGGGTGGTTCCGGTAGTGGGGGTCTGGCCGTGACGAACGAGCAGAACGAGGGTGGGTGCAGGGGCAGATCGCATACGGGCCATGGGAAGGAGAGCCTACCGAGCCGTCTCGGCTGATGGACCGGTCGGGCGGCTGTCGGCCGGTGATGTCGGGAGACCGAGGGGCACCGACTACGGTGGCGACCGCCTGCCGCCGCCCCCCGGACGATGCGGCATCGACTTCATGAGGATGGTCAGCACGATGTTGGGACGACGAGTTGGCGCTGGTGTTGTTGGTCTTGCCCTTGCGTTTGTGATTGGGCTTAGTGGTTGCAGCCAGGGCAACACTCCTACGGAGTACAACACCCTCACGCAACAGAACTTTGTCGAGCTCTGCACCAATTACCTCTACACATCGTCTGGTGAGATCACAGCAATCAACGCATCGACAGCGGCAACACTTGATGCGGCGCTCACCGCCACCGAGACCACGATCGCCCCTGATGTCAAGGGATCAAGCGAGTCGTCATGTCTTTGCATGTACTCGGTATTCGTCGACCAAATGCCGATTGCTGACTTCACCACGCTCAATAGCGACCTGAAGTCAGACCCCGAGAAGACGTGGAATGGCGTCTCTTCGGAGATTAAAGATGCACTGACAAAGTGCGCAGCAGGAACTGCTTCGTCGACAACGACGATCGCAGGCTGATCGCCCGCAGTATTACTTTGCTGCTGGCTTCTTCTTTTCGGGAAGTCCGAGACGTACTTCCGTTTGGGCCCACTGTGGCCAACGAGCACGGCTCTTTTCCGCGAGTTTGCGCATGAGTGCGATTGCTCCCGGGTCTTCATCGCCGGGACGAGCTTCGATTGAACCGTCAGCGATCATTCGCTGAATAATCTCGCGGCCCACATCGGTTCGAACGATGGTGAGTGTCCAGTCGTTGTCTTTACCAATACCGCCGGTCGAAATGTCGGCATGTTCTGCTGCGAAATCGGGGCAGTGATTGCAACCTTCGCGAGTCCAGTCGTGACATTCCTTGAGGTTGACCTCGTGGTAGCTGCCATCGCGCGTCCAGATTTGGAAGACACCCTTGATGTTCATTTTGGTGATTTCCGACTTCGGGATGCGGTACTTCGCCTCGAAGAGTTCTTCGAAGATCGCGTCATCGAAAGTCTTTGAGCAAAGCAAACCGATGTTGAACACGATCGGCTTGGAGACCTTGCCGATCTTTCGCGACCACATGACTGGAGCGATCGAGGATTGGCAACTCATGCCAACGAGAGCAAGTCGTTTGAGGCCGCGTTCTTTGGCTTCGTCCATTGCGAGTGTGTTGGCCGAGTAGGTGTAGCGACTGCCAGCACCTGCGAGCACTTCTTCGCGATTGGTAGCAACGCCGGGGATGGCCCTCCAGGTCGCTGCGTCGCCGCCTTCGAGGTACGAGGTAAGCGCGCCGTCGATGTAGTCGTTGTCGAGCGCCCAAATGAGAAGTGCCGACACCAAGCCGCCGTCTTGGCCCATGCGATGGACCATGTCGTCAGATGCTCGGGTGAGGAGGATGTCGCTGTAAATGCCGGCAACTTCATCGTCGGCGCGATCGCGATCGAAGAGGTGTTCGTTTGCTTGCGGTTCCCATGCTCGGAAACGTGGGCAGGCGCGGGTGCAGCTGGTGCAACCCTTTTGTCCGTGACCACAATCGGTGGGGCCGAGTTCGTCCTCGATGTGGAAGGGCTTGTAGCCACCAGCCTCGTGGTTGTACCCGATGACATCGTGAGGGCACGCAATGACGCAGCCCGCACAACCGGTGCACAGGCCGGAAGTGATGACCTCGCTAAAGAGTTCCTGCCACTGAAAGGTCCAGCGTTCGGCTTTGGTTGGCGTCTCGGTGGTGCTCATAGGAGGTGAATCTACCCCGCAGGCAAGGGTTCGCTGCCCTCCGGCAAAACGATTGGACGGCATAGGCCCGCATCGGAAGACTGTCGCCTATGGACCTGAACTATCCGGAAGACGCCGAGGCCTACCGCAGCGAAGTTCGCGGGTGGCTTGAAGAGAACCTACCGAAGGGTTGGTTCGAGCCCGGATTCGAAATGAGTGCTGACGAGCGCGCGCTTTTCCTCGAGGAGTGGACGCCCAAGCTCTACGGCGGCGGTTGGATCTGCGCTTCCTGGCCCGCTGAGTACGGAGGCAAAGGTCTTTCCACCATGAAAGCTGTTGTGGTGGCCGAAGAATTCGCGAATGCCGGTGCACCAATGCGCGCCGACTTCTTCGGCGACACGCTTGTCGGTCCGACCATTCTCCAATGGGGCACCGAAGAGCAGAAGAAGGAATTCCTTCCCAAGATTCTTTCGGGCACCATCGCTTGGTGTCAGGGTTTCAGTGAGCCCGATGCCGGTTCCGATCTCGCCAACCTCGGCACAAAAGCGGTGCTTGACGGCGACGAGTGGGTTATCAACGGCCAGAAGATCTGGACCACCCAGGGATTCATTGCCGACTACGTGTTCATTCTTTGTCGTACCGATCCCGATGCGCCGAAGCACAAGGGCATTTCCTACTTGCTGTGCCCGATGGATCAGCCAGGTGTTGAAGTTCGCCCCATCAAGCAAATTGATGGTTCTGCTGAATTCGCCGAGGTGTTCTTTACTGATGCGCGTTGTGCGAAAGAGAACGTTGTTGGTGGCCTGAACAATGGTTGGGCTGTCGCGATGACCACACTTGGCTTCGAACGAGGCACATCGGCGACAACGGGCTATCGCCGCTTCGAAACCGAACTGAACCACATCATTGCTGTGGCAAAGAAGGACGGCGCTATTGAAGATCCGATGATTCGTCAGCGCATTGCGCTTGCGTGGTCGAAGGTGCAGATCATGCGCATCAACGGCCTTCGCTCGCTCACTGCGGTGGTTCAGGATCGCAAAGACTTCGGTGTTGCGGCACTTGGTGCAACGAACAAGATCTTCTGGAGCGAATATCACCAGCAAGTGATGGCGCTTGCAATGGATGTTCTTGGGCCTGAAGCCCAGCTTCTGCTTGGCAATGCCGGAACGGAAGAGTCGGTGCCTGGCTACGGCCGTCGTGCGGTCGATCCGGCCTATCCCGCCAACGCGCTCCAATCCTCATTCTTCTTCAGTCGCTCCGAGACTATTTGGGGCGGAACATCGCAGATTCAGCGCAATATCGTCGGTGAACGAGTGCTGGGACTGCCCAAGGAGCCCAAGGTCACAGCCTGATTCGGGTGGGGTGACGGAGTGTCGGAAACGGCCCCGACTACCCTGACCCTTTCATGTCCGATGTGCCCCCCACGTCGGGAGGGACCGTTCCCCCATGGGATCCGGGTCACGCTCCCCGACGCAACGCCAGTTCTCCCGGTCGCCGGGTACTTGGCTCATCGAAGACCCCGCCGAAGGCTGGGTCGTCAGACGCGGGGCCAAAGCCGAATTTCCGTCATGCCAAGCCGCCCAAGACCGGTAAGCGTGTTCTCAAAGTTGGCCTCGGGGTAGTTGTACTCATCGCAGTCGGTTTTGCTGCTGTCGCGGGATACGGCTGGTACCGCTTTAATCAGATCAATCGAGACTCTCTTGCTCTTGAGTCATCCTCGGGCGGTGTGCAGAACTTCTTGATTGTTGGGTCCGATAGCCGGTCTGGAATTTCAAAGTCTGACAACAATTCGTCAGCATTTTTGAATAGCCAAGGCGCGCAGGAGTCTGGCCAACGCTCCGACACGATCATGGTTGTCCGGGTCGATTCGAAAAACAAGACCATCAATCTGATGTCGCTCCCTCGAGATTTGTGGGTTCCAATTCAACCTTCGGGGAAAGAAGAGCGGATCAATACCGCGTTTGCTCAAGGTAAAGACAGTGCCGATGGTGCGCAACGGTTGATCGACACAATCAAGGCGGATTTCGGCATCAACATCAACCACTATGTCGAAATCAACTTCGAGAGTTTCAAAGGGGTCACCGACGCAGTTGGCGGTATCCCCATGTACTTCGACAAGCAGGTGCGCGACAAGAGCTCAGGTTTCTATATGTACGGAACCGGATGTCAGGTACTCGATGGCGACGCTGCACTCGCGTATGCCCGATCCCGCCACCTTGAGTATCTCGATCCCAAAACAAAGAAGTGGATTGAAGACCCGAGCGCTGATCTTGGGCGCATCTCTCGTCAGACCTTGTTCATGCGCACAATGCTTGATCGTTCGCAAGACAAGTTCGGGTCGATGGACTTAAAGGCAATCAACAGCTTGGTTTCATCAACTGCCGACAATCTCACCTTTGATTCCAAGTTGAGCATCGGTGATCTCGTCTCTCTCGGGAAATCTTTCAAGGGTTTCTCGGGCTCTCAGATTCAGACGCACGCGCTGCCGGTCTATATGGATATGACCGACGGTGGTGCGAGCATTCTTCGTCTCAATACCGCTGCTGCTGAAGATGTCTTCAATATCTTTCGAGGCCTTCCCGCCGGTACCGTTCTGCCAACCTCAGTGGTCGTGAGCGTCGCCAATGCCACGGGTACGAAGGGCAAGGCGGTAGAGGTCTCCGATCGGTTAGGCCAACTTGGATACATGTCCAAGTCGACTGGTGACGTCACCAAGTCGCAATCAGCCACCGTGATCAGGTATCTGCCTGGCTCCGAGAAGCAGGCGGATCTCCTCCGTCGTCAACTCGGCGGCAACGCTGAGATGCAGGTTGATAAGACACTGAAGAGCAGCGCTCCAGTCACCGTTCTCCTTGGGTCCTCGTTCACCGGAGTCCTTACTGAACCACTCCCGACGACAACAACAACAACGATTGCTGGAACGGTTGCACCCTCAACCTCGGCGGCAACCGGACCAGTGACGACTGTGAAACCTGGTGAGGTCACTGAATACGTCGGCGTTGAGGTTGGTAAGGCCCCTGAAGGCGTCGTCTGCAAGTGAACGGGGTTGCCGGAACTCTTGCCGGCATGATCGAAGGCGTCGCGGCCGGTCATCCCAACGTCACGGCTTTGATCGATGACGCTGGGTCACTCACCTTCTCTGAATTGAATCATCGAGTATGCGCAACGGCTGCGTTGACAAACGAGCTTCTTCGTCCGGGTGTTCGTGTTGCGGTCATTGGGTCGAATCATCGTGTTTGGGTGGAGTTGTATTACGGCGTTCCCGCTGCGGGGAGGACGCTCGTGTTTCTCAATCATCGACTTCATCCACGTGAAGTGATCGCAATGATTGAGCGATCTGGCGCTGGAATCGTTGTTGGCGAAATCGGCGAGCTGGATCGTCTTCGGGACGCGGGGGTCGAACTCCCAATGTTCGATTGGCGAACTTGGTCGGATCTGGTCGAGGGCTTCGATGGCGGTCCTGCGCTGAATCCTATTGATCCAGAAATTCCGGCATGGTTGTTGTTTACAAGTGGCACAACAGCGGCGCCGAAGGGTGCGTTGTTGACGCATCGGAGCATCCTTGCAGCGGTCGAGGCAAGTGCACGCGCGCGCCCAGTCGAAGTTGACGACGTGTATGTCTTCCCATTCCCGTTATGTCATGTCGCCGGATACAACGTTGTTCATCGTCATGCTCATGGTCGGCCAGTCGTGTTGATGAGCGGATTCGATGCGGCGAAATTTTGCGACACCGTTGAACGCGAGCGGGCAACCTCCACTTCGCTTGCTGCCACCATGTTGGCAACACTTGTCGATTTGATTGACGCTGAACCGCATCGCCGCGCGCAGTTGGAACCGCTTCGGTCGATCGCATACGGAGCGGCACCCATGCCGACACCACTCCTGCGGCGTGCCGATGAATTACTGGGAGTCGATTTCGCTCAGGGTTACGGGATGACCGAACTTTCCGGAAATGCTGTATTCCTGAATGCCGATACCCACCGTCGCGGACTTGCAGGCGAGGTTCACTTACTCGAAGCCGCCGGACAGCCGGCTCCTGGTGTCGAGCTTCGACTCGTTGACGACGACGGCAGTGAGGTTTCCGAAGGGTCTGTGGGCGAGATCGTGATTCGAGCTGCGCAAGTGATGTCGGGCTATCTCGATGATCGGGCGGCAACCGATGCCGCACTTCGTGACGGCTGGTTGCATACAGGCGATGTGGGGCGGATGGTCGACGGTTGGTTGTACGTCGTCGACCGAAAGAAGGACATCATCATCACTGGCGGTGAGAACGTGTCGTCACTTGAAGTGGAAGCGGCGGTTCTTGAGCATCCGAACGTTGCGCGCGTAGCTGTAGTCGGGGTACCCGACTCGAAATGGGGCGAGAACGTGTGCGCGGTTGTTGTTGCGAACCCGGGAGCCGACATCGACCCGACGGAAATCGTTGCGTTCGTTCGCCAAACACTCGCGGGCTTCAAGGTTCCCCGACACATCGTTGCGGTCGATGAACTCCCTGTGACCAGTTCAGGAAAAGTCGTGAAGGCCGAGATCCGCGACAGTCTGGCGAGGAACCCCGAGCTACTTGGCAAACGCCTCTAACGGCCGACGCAGTTGAAGTTCTTGGAACAATTCCAGTCGAAGCTGGTTGGTGCCGACAGCAGCTCGCCGATATCTGATGTGAGAGTGCCCTCGGGGCGATTCGAACGCCCGCACACGCCTCCGGAGGGCGATGCTCTATCCCCTGAGCTACGAGGGCGAGATAGCCGTATGACCCTAGCCGAGCCCTCGTGTGTCGCTATCGGCTGAGAACCATTGGTTCACTTCAAGATGTTGAGGGCCCGAGAGGCGACCAACACGATGGTGACCAGTGCCGATCCGGACTGGAGCATCATCAATGCTTTCGCCCGTCGTGTAAGCGGCATGGTGTCGGTGGGGCTGAAAGCTGTCGAGTTCGTGAAGCTTGTGTAGAGGTAATCAAAGAACCTGGGCATCCAAGGGTCAGTGAAAACCTCGGGCGTGTTCTGTTGTGGGAAGACAAAGTCTCGGTCTTTCACGGGAACGCTGTGGCGGTCGGCGGGTCCTCCGCCATCGAGTTCCCAGTACCAAAGTGCAAAGACAATGACGTTGTTGAACCAGAGTGCAATCGCCGAATAGATCAACGGCTTGCCATCGATGTCGGTGTCGCGAAGCAAGTCGTGTACGAGCAACGCGAGCGCACTGATGTTGGCGATCGAAATAATCGCGATCAACAGAATTGAAACGGCCCGAAGTGGGGCAGTGTTGGACTCGCGGCGGTCAGGGTTGGTGATGAGGAGTGGAATGACGAGCAAGCCTTCAAGCGCTGGCAAAAGCCAACGAGGTCCGACGATCAGCGTGGCCGGGAGGAAGAGGTACAGCCCAAGCGCGGCGACAAGAGCAATTGCTGCGGGCCAACGGGGTTCATGGTGCTTGGATCCCCGCATGGCTGGCATCAGCCGTACGTGGCGGAGGGACCGTTTGCGCGAACAATCACTCGGCCGAATGGCCATAGCGCAAGAGTCGAGAGTTTGAACGCTTGAATGCCGAACGGAATGCCGATGATGGTGATGCACAGGAGTGCTCCGGCAATGAGATGGGCGAGAAAGATTCCCCACCCGAACAGCACGAGCCAGATGAGGTTGAAGATGATTTCAAGCGGTCCGCCTGCCCCCGTCATCGCCGCTGTCCTCCCGAACGGCCAAAGAGCGAGCCCGGCCAACTTGAACGACTGAATGCCGAAGGGGATGCCGATGATGGTGATGCACATCACCAGACCACCAATCGCGTAGCCCATAGCGAGCCAGATGCCGGCGAGGAGGAACCAGAGGATGTTGCCGATCGTGCGTATCCCGGCACGCTACCGGGCGGGTCGTACTCGGACGGGGGATCCGGTCAGCCGTTGCTGTCTACCTCGGCGCGCGACTTATCGGTGTTCGACGCCGACCGCAGACAGTTTGCTGCGGAAATCGGCGTATCCACGGTCGAGAAGGTCGACACCGTGAATGAGACTTTCTCCATCGGCGGCTGCGGCAGCAATCACATAGGAGAAGCCAGCCCGAAGATCGGGCACAACAAGTTCGGCCCCGTGCAATTTGGTGGGGCCGACAACGACTGCGGAATGTCGGTGGTTGGCGGCGCCGAATCGGCAACGCGTTGGTCCGAGGCATTCGGTGAATACCTGGATTTGTGCGCCAAGACTGCGAAGGGCATCGGTGTAGCCGAGGCGATCTTCGTACACGGTTTCATGCACAACGCTGACACCGTCAGCTTGGGTGAGGGCAGTAACGAATGGCGATTGCCAGTCAGTCATGAAGCCGGGATGCACATCGGTTTCGAGTGCCAGTGGGCGCAGCATCCGTCGGGCTCGACCGAACGTGAGCGTGTCGCCCTCGGCGTCGATCTTGAAGTCACCGCCCGCTCGTCGGTACATATTCAAGAAGGTTGAGAGAAGCTGTTGCTGGACGCCGTGAACGGTGATGGTTCCGCCAGTGGCGAGGGCGAGCGATGCCCAAGAAGCCGCCTCAAGTCGGTCGCCGATGACTCGGTGTTCAAAGCCGCCAAGCTCAGCGACCCCTGTGACACGAATGGTTCGGTTTGGTTCGACCGAAATGATTGCGCCCATCTTCTGCAGTACGGCGATGAGGTCGAGAATCTCAGGCTCGATCGCTGCATTCGACAGTTCTGAGTCACCTTCGGCGAGTACCGATGCGAAAAGGAATTGTTCGGTAGCGCCGACACTGGGGAAGGGGAGCTCGATACGAGCGCCACGCATGCGGTCGACATTCAGTTCGATGATGTCCTCGCGGTGCACGTCGCGAGCACCAAAGGCTCGCAACACATTGAGATGGAAATCGACCGGGCGTGGTCCGATTGAACAACCGCCGGGAGCAGCGACAACGGCATGCCCAGTTCGGTGAAGTGAGACTGCGGTCGTGAGGACCGGGATGCGACTTGCGGCATGGAGACGCATGACGTCCTCGTCGGACAACGCACGGAAATCGTGGGCGGTAATGATGACGCTGTCGTTCTCGTGGCCGACTGTTCCACCAGCAATGCTGATGAGTTCATCGACGACAGCGATATCAGTGATCGCTGCGATGTTGGTGAGGCGACAGGGCTCAATGGTGAGGAGTGCAGCGACCATTGCCTTGGGCAATGCGTTCTTTGATCCGCGAACGTGGATCTCGCCGTCGACGGGCTGGCCGCCGCGCACGAGCATCGTGTCGGGAAGATCGGAGGTCGGGGGGATGGCCATTGGCCCTTGATGGTAGGGCGCGGCGGTCCAAGCGACAGCACTGGTGGCCCGAGGTGGGGCCAGACACGCTGACGCCGCGATCGAAAGTGGGCGCGAGGGCAAAGGGGTCGCGGGGGTAGGGTTCGACGGTTCCCTTCCGCCTATCCACCCGCCCGGAGAGACCTCCTCAGTGATTCGCGACACTCTCGCCACCGCCCTGCGATCGGCTTTGTCGACCCTTGAGATCTCGCCGATCCCCGAATCGGTGCATCTTGAGCGCCCGGCCCGGCGCGAGCACGGCGATTGGTCGTCGAATATCGCCCTTGCCACAGCCAAAGCCGCAGGCTGGAATCCCCGTGAGCTTGCCGGACGCATGGCCGAGATCCTCAACGCGGACCTTCCGGACCACGTCACTTCCGTAGAAATCGCTGGTCCCGGTTTCGTGAACTTCCGTTTGGCCGACTCTTGGCTGCATGACGTGCTTGTCGACGTCGAAACGTCCGGCGTTGCGAACTACGCCCGGTCATCGACGGGTGATGGCACCAAGGTTCTGCTCGAGTTTGTCAGTGCCAATCCGACTGGTCCGTTGCACGCTGGCCACGGACGAGGCGCTGCATACGGTGATTCTCTTGCTCGGATTCTTGAACGGTGCGGCTTCGACGTTGATCGTGAGAATTACCTGAACGATCGCGGAACTCAGATGCAGTTGTTTGTTGCATCGCTGATCGCACGACGCGACGGGACGCCGCTACCCGAAGGTGGTTACCAGGGCGAATACATCATTGAGTGGGCTGCGGAAATGCCCGCCGATGCCGACGTGTTTGAGTGGGGTGAAGACCGAGCGGTCGCCGATCATCGACTCACTCTCAGTCGGATGAATGTCGAATTCGATAATTGGTTCAGCGAGAAGTCGATGGTTGCATCGGGTGCGATCGATGTGACGCTGGCCGATCTTCGTGAACGTGGCGTTGTCTATGAGGAAGGTGGAGCCGTCTGGCTTCGCTCCACTGATTACGGCGATGACAAAGACCGCGTGCTCGTCAAGAGCGACGGCGAGTTCACTTACTTGCTTCCCGATATCGCGTATCACCGCGACAAGTTCTCTCGTTGCTACGACCTTCTCATCGATGTGTGGGGAGCCGACCACCACGGTTATGTGCCGCGCATGAAAGCGGCGATGCAGTCGCTCGGCCACGACCCTTCAGAACTCGAATGCGCCATCATTCAGTTGGTCAATCTGCTCAAAGATGGCGAACCCGTTCGCTTCTCGAAGCGTGCTGGCGACATCGTCGAACTCTCCGAAGTGCTCGACGAAGTTGGTGCCGATTCGGCCCGACTTACGTATCTGCTTCAGTCCATCGATTCGACGCAGACATTCGATTACGACGTCGTGAAGAGCCGGGCGATGGACAACCCCGTGTATTACGTACAAATGGCGTATGCCCGCATTCAGTCCATCTTCCGCGTCGCTGCCGAGCGGAGTGTCGCAATCATGCCGTTGGCTCAGGTCGACCTTTCGCTTCTTGTTCATGAGCGCGAGCTCGATGTGCTTCGTGCGCTCTCGGAACTTCCCGACACGGTGGCAACAGCGGCAACTGATCGCGCTCCGCATCGGATCGCTACGTGGGTGCGTGAACTCGCTGGTGCAGTGCACGGCTTCTACCACGACTGTTATGTGATGGGCGATGGCGTCTCTGCCGAACTCACCCAGGCCCGTTTGCATCTTGTTGAATCCGCATCGGTTGGTCTCGCAATCGGTCTCGACTTGTTGGGTGTCAGCGCGCCCGACCAGATGTGAGCATCTGATGAACGCGCTTCCCCTCTCGTTGCTTCCCGATACCGCCACGATTGGCGACAAAGGACAACTCATCATCGGTGGCTGTGACACTCTTGAACTCGCGGAGCAGTTCGGAACACCTCTGTTTGTCTATGACGAAGCACACCTTCGTGCTCGTTGTCGTGAAGCTGTTGCCGCTTTTGGTGTCGGCGTAAATTTTGCAACGAAGGCGTTTCTTTGCAAGGCAATGGCTCGGCTTGCTGCTGAAGAAGGCTGCAACCTCGATGTTTCAACTGGTGGCGAGTATCACGTCGCTCGATCTGCAGGTGTGCCCGCCGATCGCCTTGTTCTTCATGGAAACAACAAAAGCACTGCAGAACTCCGAACCGCGATGTCCGAAGGTATCGGCCGCATCATTATCGATTCCTTCGACGAGATTGACCGTATCGAAGCCCTCGTCGCTGAGGGTCTAGAAGTTCCGAAAGCGCTGATTCGTGTGACCCCGGGTGTCGAAGCACATACGCATGAGTTCGTGCGTACTGGTCAGGACGATTCCAAGTTTGGTTTCGGCCTTGCAAGTGGCCAGGCCGATGCGGCAGTACTTCGAGCGAATGCCTCTCCTGCAATCGATCTTGTCGGACTCCATGCACATATCGGCTCGCAGGTTTTCGATGCAGAGTTCTTTGAAATGGCGATCGAGGTCATGGCGCCGTTCGTGCAGAAACATGGTTTGCCAGAACTCTCCGTTGGTGGGGGACTCGGCGTTGCTTACGTGGCGGACGAGGAATCGGATTCGATCACCGAATGGGGCGCAGTTGTAAAGGCTGCATGCGCAACCGCAGGCATTGACGCACATGTCACGGCGGAGCCGGGCCGCGCCCTCGTGGCTCAAGCAGCAGTCACCCTCTATTCGGTGGGGACCATCAAGGACATTCCAGGAATTCGTACCTATGTCTCTGTCGATGGCGGTATGAGCGATAATCCTCGCCCGGTTCTTTATGGCAGCGGTTACGAGGCGTTCCTTCCGCGAGAAGTTGGCGTCAATCGCGATCGTGTTGTCACCGTGGTGGGGAAGCACTGTGAATCTGGCGACATCCTTGTGCGCGATGCAGTTGTGCCTTCAGACCTTGTTGTAGGAGACATCCTTGCGACGCCGGTGACTGGCGCCTACGGACACTCAATGGGATCCAACTACAACAAAGTCACCCGACCGGCGGTTGTTTTTGTTGCGAACGGTAAAGCTCGCCTTGTAGTTCGTCGCGAAACTCTCGATGACCTCCTTCTCCTCGAAGTCGACTGAGACAACTGGTGTCTACATCTGAATTCGTTCTCATCGGTCTCGCAGTTTTCTTCTCCTCAATGATCCAAACAGTCACGGGGTTTGGGTTCTCACTGCTTGCTGTGCCGATCATGTCGATGGCGGTTCCGACCGAGTTGGCAGTTGTGATCTCGGCGACCTTGAGTACGTTTACAAGCGGCGGGCAGGCTTGGACCGAACGCCACCACGGGGATATGCCCACCATTAAGCGGCTTGTGCTCTCCGCATTTGTCGGGATGCCGTTGGGTCTAGTCATCCTCACATTTGCGACGTCTCAGCAACTCAAAATCGGTCTCGCCGCGGTGATCATTGTGTTCCTGATTGTGAATCTTCGAGGTTTCAGGCTTGAGCGCGCGAGCATGCCGGTCGATCTTGGCGCTGGATTCGTTGCCGGAGTTTTGAGTACCTCGTTGTCGACCAATGGGCCGCCCTTGGTGATGGCATTGCACGCCCGACACTTCACTCCGCAGGTTTTCCGAGGCACGATTTCCTGGGTGCTTGTCTCAGTCAGTGTCGTGTCGTTGGCGCTGTTTGCCATCACTGGCCATTTCACTACCGACGTAGCGTCGTCTCTTCTTGTGGCGGGTCCGGCCTTGGTGGTGGGCTTCTTTCTTGGTCACCGGATCCGCGGCCATATTGACCCCACCCGATTCCGTGGACTCGTCACGCTTTTGCTGGCCGTGACGGCATTGGTGACCATCGTCAGCGTTATCGCTGGCTAGGTCGCTCTCTTTCCGGAAACTCCGTCGGGGCCCATGGCGCAGCGCCGGTAGCCTTTCTGCCGTGGATGGATCTGTCGTTCGAGTCGGAGTCTTAGGTTGTGGGGCAGTCGGGGCTTCGCTTGTCGCGCTTGTCGATCGACAGAACGCCACGATTCAGGCTCGTACTGGGCTTTCGCTTGAGATCTCCAGGATTGCTGTCCGTGACCTTTCCCGGAGTCGTCCAATCAGTGTTGAAAACTCCGTCTTCACTTCCGATGCGATGGCGGTGGCTACTGACCCCGCTATCGACGTCATCGTCGAGGTCATGGGCGGAATTTCGCCTGCGCGTGAACTGCTCCTTGCGGCGCTTGGTGCAGGCAAGCCGGTCATTACCGCCAACAAGGCACTTCTCGCTGCGCATGGGTCAGAACTGTTCGCTGCGGCCGAAGCGGCTGGAGTGGATTTGCTCTTCGAAGCAGCGGTCGCTGGCGGGATCCCGTTCATCCGACCACTGCGTGAGTCGCTGCTTGCCGAGCCCGTTCTTCGCGTCATGGGCATCATGAACGGAACAACGAACTACATCCTCACTCGTATGAGCGAGGCGGGCGCCGACTATTCCGATGCTCTCGCCGAAGCGCAGTCTTTGGGTTACGCAGAAGCCGATCCCACCGCGGATGTTGAAGGGCACGATGCTGCCGCAAAGATCGCAATCGTCGCATCGATTGCCTTTGGTGCAGAAGTCACAGGCGCTGATGTTGAGTGCGAAGGGATTTTGAAGATCACTGCCGACGACATCGCTTTTGCAGCGCGGCATGGCTATTCAGTCAAACTCCTTGCGATCGCCGAGCGATTCTCGGGGCCAAACGGCGATGAACTTTCTGCGCGAGTCCACCCATGTCTCGTACCGAACGCTCATCCTCTTGCGGCGGTGCGCGACAGTTTCAATGCGGTCTTCGTTCAAGGTGAAGCCGTAGGCGATCTCATGTTCTACGGTCGCGGCGCTGGCGGCGATCCCACGGCATCTGCGGTTCTGGGCGACTTGGTTGACGCAGCGGTGAATCTGCAAAGTGGTGCTCACGCATCGCTTGGAGCTTTTGTGCCAATGGCGATTCGCCCAAGTAGCCAACTCGAAGCGGCCTGGTATCTCAGCCTTCGCGTTGACGACCGATCTGGTGTGCTCGCTGCGATCGCAGGAGTCTTTGGCGAACACGGTGTGTCGATTGACTCGATGGAACAACATTCATTGTCGGGACCAGATGATGCTGCAAACGAAGCTCGTATCGATCTCATCATTCATCCGGCGTCGCAAAGCGATGTCCGCTCCACGCTCGACGCACTTGGTGTGCTCGATTCGGTGCGAAGCATTGGTTCCACCATTCGCGTTCTCATCGAGGCTGATCGCTAATGGCTCCGATCACCTACGTCAGCACCCGTGGCGCAGCTCCTGAACTGGGCTTTGCCGATGTCCTGCTTGCTGGACTGGCAATCGATGGAGGTTTGTACGTTCCATCGCAATGGCCGTCGCTCACCGTTGCAGCATTCGAGCGCTTCACATCGATGTCGTACTCCGAAATCGCTACCGAGGTGATGTGGCCGTTCGTTGAAGGTTCAATCGAGCACGATGCGTTTGCCGCAATCGTTCACGATGCCTACGCAACGTTCGCAACCGAAGAAGTCGTTCCTCTTGTTGATCTCGGTGACAACATTTGGTTGGCCGAGTTGTTTCATGGGCCAACGCTTGCGTTTAAGGACATCGCCCTTCAGTTAGTTGGTCGCCTGTTCGATCACGAACTCACACGGCGCGGCGAGAAGGTAACGATCGTTGGTGCGACTTCAGGTGATACCGGCTCTGCGGCAATCGAAGCGCTTCGCGATCGTCCAACCGCTGACGTCTTCATCCTTCATCCCGCTGGTCGAGTCTCCGATGTGCAGCGTCGCCAGATGACGACGGTGCTCTCACAGAACGTTCACAACATCGCAGTAGAAGGCACGTTTGACGACTGTCAGGACATGGTCAAGGCGTTGTTCGCCGACGACCAATTCCGCGAATCTCGCAATCTGTCGGCAGTGAACTCAATCAACTGGGCTCGTGTTATGGCCCAGATCGTCTATTACGTCACCTGCGCTGTGCGTCTTGGTGGTGGTGCTGGTCGACCAGTCGCGTTCTCTGTTCCCACTGGCAACTTCGGGAACGTATTCGCCGGCTATGGAGCGCAGCGGATTGGCACTCCCATTTCGCAGTTCATCGTGGCCTCGAACCGCAATGACATCCTCACTCAGTTCCTCACGACTGGAACAATGACAATCGGCGAGGTCCATCCCACGCTCAGCCCGAGTATGGACATCCAAGTGTCCTCAAATCTCGAACGCCTGTTGTTTGAGATTCATGGACGTGATGGGGCGGCGATTTCTGAACTGATGGCTCGATTCCGCGCCGAGGGTACGGTGTCTGTCGAAGGCGATCGCCTCGAGTTGCTCGCCGATCATTGGTCGGCTGCTCGCATCGACGATGCGCAAACCGCTGCGACTATCGCCGCTGAATTCGAGCGAAACGGCATGTTGATCGATCCGCACACAGCGGTTGGCTTGGCCGCAGCTCGTCAGGCTCGTGCCGATGCGGCTGTGCCAATGGTCGTCTTGGCTACCGCTCACCCGGCGAAGTTCCCCGATGCGGTCGAGGCAGCGTCAAACGTTCGCCCCCCATTGCCCGCGCACCTTGCCGACCTCTTCGATCGTCCCGAGCATTTTGAAGTTTGCGCCAACGATTTCGCCACGGTGCGGGGACGAATCGAAGAAATCCTCGATCAGCCCTGAGGCCGATCTGCCAGTTGACGAGAACTTCGGGCAGACTGTTGATCCGATGAAATACGTGGTCTGTGTCCCCGACGGTTGTGCCGACGAGCCGCTTGCTGAGCTCGGCGGTCGCACGCCCCTCCAAGTAGCGAATACGCCCGTGCTCGATCGCATCGCTGCGCGCTCAACACTTGGACGCGCTGCGGTCATTCCACCGGGACTCCCTCCTGGTTCCGACGTTGGCAACATGTCGATCTTTGGTTACGACCCGGCCGCTTATCACACTGGTCGGGCTCCCATCGAGGCAGCCGCACTCGGTTTGAAACTTCGTCCCGATCAGGTGGCCTATCGCTGCAATTTGTCAACGATCGGCGAGGACGGAACCATGATCGACTTCGCTGGTGGACATCCATCTACCGAGCGTGCAGCAGCGGCGATCGAAGCAATGCACAAAGCGTTCGCCGATGAAGGTATTGAGTTTCATCGCGGCGTTCAATACCGACACATCATGGTTGCCCCTGCTGATTGGGCCGAGGCCGAATGCGCGCCGCCGCACGACCTGACGGGTAAGCCGCTTGTGTGGCCGACAGGTCCTGCGGCATCGAAGCTCCAGCGAGTAATGGATGCGTCGCGCGAGATTCTTGCTGATTTCGACATCGACGCGAACACGGTGTGGCTGTGGGGTCAAGGTTTTCAGCCACAAATGCCATCGTTCGAAAGTACCTATGGAATCAAGGCCGGACTAGTCACCGCCGTCGACCTCGTTCGCGGCCTTGGCGTCCTTACCGATATCGAAGTTGTCGAACTCGAAACCGCCACTGGTTGGTACGACACCGATTATGAAGGCAAGCGCGATTGCGCCGTCGACGGACTCGATGATGGGCTCGACCTTTTCATCATCCACGTCGAAGCCACAGACGAAGCTGGACATGCTGGCAACGTCGAGGAAAAAGTTCGAGCGCTCGAAAACTGGGATTCACGAATCCTCGCTGGCCTCGTCGAATCTCTCGATGCGAGCGGTCCGTGGCGAATGTTGCTGCTGCCCGATCACGCCACGCCTCTTGCACTCCGCACCCATACGCCCGACGCGGTTCCCTACCTGCTGTTCGACTCCACAGTCGATGGTCCTGGTGGCGAATACACCGAAGATGGCGTTGCCGAGATGCCTGTTGTGCCGGGCCATGAACTCATGGGGCAATTGGTCGCTCGTTGACCTTGTTGGTCGTCCTCACTGGACACCACTAACCTGCGATCGTCGCTTGTGACCGCTTCGGCTGGTCCGGCGTCTCCCCGTCGTCCGACGGACCATTGCTTCGATCGAGGCGATGTCTCTCCCGTACCGCAGTGCAACGCTTTCCCAAGTTCGCCCTATCTCACCCGGTCGATTGCGCCCGGGAGGAACGAGGTCACCATGTCCGAGAAAGATCAACGCGCCACGCTTGAAGCGAAAGATCGCGACGAGCTACTGACGATTGCGTCGACCCTCGGCGGCAAGCCCGGCTCGCGTGCGAAGAAGGCCGATGTGATCGATCTGATCCTTGGGCTCATCGCCGACTCAGAGCCCGCACCGCCCAAGCCGCGACGTGGTCGGCCCCCGAAGGCTGCAGCGGTCGAAGAAGCGCCCGTGGTCGACGACGACATCGAGGTTGTTGTTTTTGAAGACGAAGAAGAGCTCGCTTCGTCCGAGGTTGAGGCTGAAGAATCGGGTGACGCCGAAGAGTCAGACGCGAGTTCCGATGCAGTCTCGCCGCAGCCTTCGGCTGGAAGCGATGCCGATGGTGATGATGGCGAGGGTGGAGGTCGTCGTCGTCGGCGCCGGGGTCGTGATCGCGGCGGCGAACGTTTCGAATCACGTGCTGACGAGCCGTGGTCGGGCGACCCCGTCGAGGTTTCAGGCGTTCTTGATCTTCGCGACGAGGGCTACGGATTCATTCGAGTAAGGGGCTATTTGCCGACTCGTGACGACGTGTACGTGTCGGTCAAACAAACCCGCCAGTTCTCGCTTCGTCGCGGCGACGTTATCGTCGGCACAAGTCGCCCTGCCGCTCGTAACGAAAAGAACCCGGCGCTGCTTCGTATTGACTCTGTGAACGGGGGAGCACCTGATTCGGCTCGCGATCGTCGTCGATTCGACGACCTCACACCGCTGTTTCCCGATGAGCGCCTCACGCTTTCATCGCGCGATGAGCCCTACAACATGACGACTCGAATCATCGATCTACTTGCTCCGATCGGAAAGGGTCAGCGCGGCCTCATCGTTGCGCCGCCGAAAGCAGGCAAGACCACGATCATGAAGCAGATCGCGAAGTCGATCTCCGAAAACAATCCCGACGTCCATCTAATGGTTCTTCTTGTTGATGAGCGTCCCGAAGAAGTCACTGACATGCGTCGTTCGGTGAACGGGGAAGTTGTCGCGTCGACGTTCGACCGCCCTGCCGAGGAACATGCGTCGGTCGCGGAACTCGTTCTTGAACGCGCCAAGCGTTTGGTCGAGGAAGGTCGCGACGTCGTCATCATCCTCGACGGCATCACTCGTCTTGCGCGGGCGTACAACTTGGCCGCTCCTGCGACTGGTCGCGTGATGTCCGGGGGTATCGACACCGGAGCCCTCTACCCCCCGAAGAAGTTCTTCGGCGCTGCCCGGAATCTCGAAGAAGGTGGCTCGCTGACGATCATCGCCAGTGCGCTCGTCGAAACCGGATCAAAAATGGACGACGTCATTTTCGAAGAGTTCAAGGGCACCGGGAACATGGAACTGCGTCTCGATCGACGTCTCGCTGAGCGTCGCTTGTACCCAGCCATCAATGTCGACGCTTCCTCGACCCGCCACGAAGAGCTGCTCTATGACGCCAAGCAGCTCAAGCAGGTCCACAAGCTTCGCCGAGTCCTCGCGGGTCTCGCCGAGGGTGGAAGTGCTGGTCCGGGGCTTGAAATGCTCATTGACCGACTGGGCACCTTCCGCACCAACGACGAGTTCTTGGCCGAGGTGGCCAAGGGCTAACCCCCTGTCCTGGACGGGTTCAGGGCCGAGATTGCAGTTCTCGTCCCGGACCGCCACACTTGTGAGTCCCGAAATCTCTCTGGAGCACCGCCATGAAGGCCGACATCCATCCCGACTACGTCGAATCGACCGTGAAGTGTTCCTGTGGGAACACGTTCACCACGCGCTCCACGAAGGCCGAGCTCACTTCGGAACTCTGCAACGAGTGCCATCCCTTCTACACGGGCAAGCAGAAGCTGGTTGATACCGGCGGCCGCATCGAGAAGTTCGAGAAGCGGTACGGCAAGCGCCGCAAATAGCGGCACCACCGAGCCACTGCGCGGTCAGGAGCCGACCGTGCCCCTAGATCCAGATCAACGAACCCGACTGCTCGCAGCGAAAGCGCGAGCACTCGTTGCCGACGCGTCGAATGCTGATGCATCTGAACTGCGTGTCACTCCGTTTCCGGGCGGTGCTCTCGTGCGCGCTGCAACGGCAGCGTGGTGCTTGCTCGATGACGGTGCAGTGCGAAGTCTTGGCGCAGCGATGGTTCTCGCTGATCGTGAAGGAATCGCCACCTTGCACGTGATGGCCGAATCAGTAGAGACCTCAAGTATCGTTGCGCGCCGGGCCGAGCAATTCCGAAATGCACCAACGGTATGGAGAATTGAAGGGCGTTCTCTTGTTCCCGCCGCCCCTGCTCCAGTGCCCGTTCCGGTCGAACCATCAGCTGCTGCGCGTGAACTCATCGGGATGCTCACCGCTGCTGGTGTTGATGTAACTGTCGAGCACGGTGAAATTCGTGGCGAACTGCGCGGGTTGGAAATTGCGCGCGTCGTGGAATCAACCGAAGGCACGCGTCTTGAAGTAGGCGTGGGTCGTCATGACCGTGAAGCATTCACAATGGTGCACGGAAACCTTCCGACGGCGAAGGCTCTTGAATCGGTTATTGCCAGCGTCGATGCCGTCCGTCGCGCCGATGCAGAAGCCCATCCGCTTCGTCGCTTGGCCCCAGAAGGCTGGCTGCGTTGGCGTCTGTTGCAAGATCCACACCTCATCGGTGCGCAAGAACTTCGGCCGGTTGAGCCGCCAACTCCGCGTGACAGTGTCAAAGACGTTGGCGCATCAATCGCTGTAGGTCGCGACCCCTTCGGTCAGCCCGTGGTCGTGGCCTGTTCTGTTGGCATTGACCTTGATGTGGTGCCGACCGCCGCCGATGCTCGTGTCCTAAATGACCCAGATGCCCGCGTGGTGATTGTGGTTCCCGAACGTGATGATCACCCCGCCACTCGAAGGCTGGCCGAGCGTCTCGTGGGGCCTGCTGAAGTCATTGGACTGTCGGGCGAGTGGCGAGACCGCGAGACTGCACCATGAGCATGCTTGAACGCCTTCCCGATCTCGAACGTGAACACACCGAAATCGAAGGTTCGTTGGCTGATCCGGCGATGATCTCCGATCAGAAGCGGTATGCCGAACTCAATCGTCGCTACCGAGATCTCGGAGAGCTCGTTTCCCGATTGCGCGATCTCGGTCAGGCAACCGAAGATCTTGCCGCAGCCCGAGAAATGTTTACCGACTCTGACGGTGACGATCGCGAGATGCTTCGAGACGAAATCGATACGGCAGAAGCCGCAATCGAGCGACTCGATGAAGAGATCAAGGTCCTGCTGCTTCCGAAGGACCCAAACAACGATCGCAATGTCATCGTCGAACTCCGAGGCGCAGAAGGTGGCGAAGAGGCCAACCTCTTCGCTCGTGATCTCTTCGAGATGTATCGGGGCTTTGCAACAAAGCAAAGTTGGAAGTTCGAAATCATGGATGCCCAGGTTTCAGACCTCGGCGGTTATTCAGACGTGACGTTCCGACTCGCAGGAGATGGCGTGTGGTCGAAAATGAAACACGAAGGTGGCGTGCATCGCGTGCAGAGAGTTCCTGTCACCGAAAGTCAGGGGCGAGTGCACACTTCGTCAGCGACGGTCACGGTGCTTCCCGAAGCCGATGAAGTCGATGTCGTGCTCGATCCAAATGAACTTCGCATTGATGTGTATCGCTCCTCTGGTCCTGGTGGACAGTCAGTGAATACAACTGACTCGGCTGTTCGCATTACCCACATTCCAACGGGCGTTGTCGTTGCGATGCAGGACGAAAAAAGTCAGATCCAAAATCGCGAAAAAGCGATGCGGGTATTGCGTAGTCGTTTGTTGCAGGCTGAGCAGGAAAAGCAGGCAGCCGAAGCATCGGGCGCGCGCAAAGCGCAGGCGGGTGGGGGCGGACGTTCCGAAAAGGTCCGTACCTATAACTTCAAAGAGAATCGACTCACCGATCACCGCATTGGTCTGACGCTCTACAAGCTCGACAAAGTGCTCGGTGGCGATCTTGACGAAGTGGTCGACGCATTGGTCGCTGATGAACGGGCGACGCAACTTCGCGAACGCGACATATGACCGAGAACACCGTTACCTGGCGCGAAGTCGCCGCTGAAACCGAAGCACGACTGTCCGTTATTGCTGATTCTCCAGCGAACGAAACGCGTTGGATCATTGAGCGAGCTGCTGGTTTCGACGGAGGCGAGTATGTCCTCGGTCTTGACGAAAATGTCACAGAGCGCGCGATGCATTTCCATGACCTCATGCTCGAGCGTCGGCTTGCTGGCGAACCGCTGCAGTACGTACTCGGACGCTGGGGTTTCCGAACGCTCGACTTGTTCGTTGATCGCCGTGTGCTCATCCCGCGCCCTGAAACGGAAATGGTTGCCGGTCTTGCAATCGATCAGTTGAAGGCGATGCGTTCAGTGGGGATCGATCGGCCGGTTGCCGTCGATCTCGGAACGGGTTCGGGTGCAATCGGACTGTCGATCGCAGTGGAAGTTGAACGAGCAGAGGTGTGGCTCACGGATGCATCGGCAGACGCGCTTGTCGTCGCTCGTTCAAATCTCACCGGTATCGGTCGCGCCGCTACCCGGGTGCAAGTAGCCGAAGGTTCCTGGTTTGAAGCGCTTCCTCGGGAGTTGCTCTGCGCAATCGATGTTGTAGTGAGTAATCCTCCCTACGTCGCATCCGACGACGACATCGAAGACATTGTTCGAGAGTGGGAGCCACTGTCGGCGCTCTTCGCGGGGAAAGACGGGCTCGACGACATTCGAATGATTCTTGAAGATGCACCGGCGTGGCTTCGCCCCGGCGGAGTTCTGATTCTTGAAATGGATCCGGGTCAACTCGACACAGCCTCGGAACTCGCACGATCGTTTGGTTTCGTGGGAATCGAAACGCATACCGACCTTGCTGGTCGTGACCGAGCACTCGTCCTGCGACGTCCCAGCTGACATGGCCGTTGTCTTGGCGCTGGTTTCCTCGGTTCTTTGGGGAACCTCAGACTTCTTTGGCGGCACAGCTTCAAAGAAGTCGCCTTCGACGACGGTGTTGTTGTGGGCGAGTCTGATTGCACTCCCAGTCATCGCGGTTATCGCCATCGTCAGCGGCGATTTGGTCTTTGACCCGTCGGTTGTCGGTTGGGGTGTCGTCGCTGGCGTCTCATGCTCGATCGGCATTGTGTTGCTGTACAAAGGTCTCGCAACTGGACCAATGGGTGTTGTCGCACCAATTTCCAGCACGTCGGTTCTTGTGCCCGTTGTTGCCGGGTTCTTACGGGGCGAGAGCCCGGGAGCAACTCAGACCATCGGAATTGCGATTGCAATAACTGGCGTGATCTTGGCCGGGGGACCACATATTCGTGATTTCCGCTCGGGCGGGCACCGCCCGATTCTCTTGGCCCTTGGTGCAGCATTAGGAATCGGCATTTCGTTGCTCGCCGTCGCCAATGGAAGCGAAACCAGTGCCTATTCGACACTCCTTGTCATGCGTGTCGTTTACCCGGTGGTCCTTATCGGTGCCGTCCTAGCGACGCGAGCGCCACGTAGGCCGGCGAGTTCCGTTCTTCCTATGGTCGCTATCGCCGGTGTTGGCGATGTTGTTGCCGTGACGCTCTATGGCGTGGCAACCCAGTCGGGTTCTCTTCCGGTGGTTGCTGCACTGGCGTCAATGTTTCCCGTGATGACACTTGTACTGGCGCGCCAAGTACATGGTGAGCATCTTGATCGTGAGCAGTGGATCGGTGCCGCAATGGCACTCGTCGGTGCCGTTCTCGTCGTCGCAACGTGAACGCGTGTGTTTCAGAAGTGCCCGCGGGCCGCAGGCCGATTCAGTAGCCGCAGGTCAGAAATGCCATGGATAGCTCGACCAATCAGGGTCGCGCTTTTCAAGGAATGAATCGCGACCTTCTGCGGCTTCGTCGGTGCCGTACGCGAGACGAGTCGCTTCGCCAGCGAAGATTTGTTGACCAACAAGTCCATCGTCAATGAGGTTGAACGAGTATTTCAACATGCGTTGCGCAGTTGGACTCTTGCCATTGATCATTGCTGCCCACTCAAGCGCAACCTTTTCAAGATGGGCATGGGGAACAACTTCGTTGACTGCGCCCATGTGGAACATTTGCTCTGCGCTGTATTCACGGCCCAAGAAGAAAATCTCGCGTGCAAATTTCTGGCCGACCTGACGGGCGAGGTACGCCGATCCGAAGCCGCCATCAAAACTGGCAACGTCGGCGTCGGTCTGTTTGAACTTCGCATGCTCTGCACTTGCAAGTGTGAGATCGCACACAACATGCAGACTGTGACCGCCGCCAGCAGCCCACCCAGGAACAACACAGATCACGACTTTTGGCATGAATCGAATCAGTCGCTGCACCTCAAGGATGTGGAGTCGGCCGCTTCGCGCTGGGTCAATCGTGTCGGCAGTTTCGCCGTCGGCGTATTTGTAGCCGTCCTTGCCCCGAATGCGTTGATCGCCGCCGGAGCAGAAGGCCCAACCACCGTCTCGTGGTGACGGACCATTCCCCGTGAGTAGGACGCAGCCGACATCGCTCGACATGCGCGCATGATCAAGCGCACGGTAGAGCTCGTCGACAGTTTGTGGTCGGAAGGCATTGCGGATCTCGGGACGATTAAAGGCCACACGAACTGTTCCCTGGTCGACGGCGCGGTGGTAGGTGATGTCTGTGAAGTCCTCGAATCCGGGGACGGGGCGCCATGCGGTGGGGTCAAAGAGTTCCGAGACCATGAATTCCTCCGGTCAGATGAAGCGGGTTGCGCCTACCATCGTCGCGGACGGGGGCACCCGTCCATGCCGAAAGGTGGGAATTGTGTTCGGAAAGCGAAAAAAAGCCGAGAACGGGGCCTCTCGATTGAGGGGCTTGGCCTTCTTCGAGGGGTTCAGCGACGCCGAACTCGATCGAGTGGCCGAGTTGGCCGACGATGTTGAGATCGAAGCGGGGGAGCTTTTGATCGATCAAGGACGAGTCGGCCAAGAGTGTTACGTCATCGAATCCGGTGAAGCGGAAGTCTTTGTTGGCGAGGATCATCTGGTCACACTTGGGCCTGGCTCCATGGTGGGCGAGATGTCGCTTATCGATCGACGGCCACGAACTGCAACGGTTGTGGCCACGACCCCGATGGCGTTACTTGCGTTCGACACCAAGGCATTTCAAAAACTCTTGACTGAAATGCCGAAAGCCGAAGAACGAGTCCACACGTTGCTTGCTTCTCGCTTGAAGGCCAATCTGAGCGACAGCTAGTTCGTCGATTGCGTTAGTCCAACGTGATGGTTCCGTTTGCGGAGCGTTGCGCATGCGCTCCAACGAGTTCGGTCGTCATGGCGGCGTTCATGAAGTCAGCATCGCTCGACATTCCCCAAGCGCGCTGACCCTCTGGTGTGCGCGTTGCGATAAGCGAGTGCACGGGAACGTCTTCGAACACGACAGTTGCGCTTTCGATGACGACATCGCCGACCCAAGCATCGTCGTATTCCACGCGGGGTAACGCGTCGACCTCGGCTTGTGGGTTGGAGTGACGATAGGCGCCAGCGATTGGCGGTTCGGTTGAAGCGAGAAGCACTGCGTGTTCGGTCGTGTAGCCGCCGTTTGCGGTGCAAAGGCCCATGGAGCCAGCGTCGTTTCGCAACGTGTCGACCATCGTTGCGAGTCCGTGAGTGACGTAGTTGTTGTACGGCCCGCCGGCAAAGGTCATTCCGCCGGTCACCGTTAGTGGTCGAGACGCGCCGATTCCTCCCCATCCAGTTCCGTTGACGTTGGTAGTAGGAATGAGGCCGAGTTCAATCGCTCCGATCTGGACCGCAGATGGGAAACATGAATAGAGGTCGAAGTATTTGATGTCGTCGGGACCTCGCCCGGCAAGCGCATATGCATCCCGACCGGCGATACGCAGTGCGGGCGACGAGCACAAGTCAATGCGATTGGAAACGTTCCAATGATCGATGGCTTCTGCGCCTGCGTGAAGAAACACCCATCGATCACGGGGAACGCCGGCGCGTTCTGCAGCTGCAACCGAGGTGATGATCACCGCCGCGCCTTGGTCAACCTGGTTGTTTGAGCACAGTCGTTTTGTGTACGGCCACGCGATCATTCTGTTTTCGGGAGACGGCGTCGTGATCTCGGAACTGGAAAGGGGAGTGCGCAGCCAAGCATTCGGGTTTGTTGATGCAACTTCAGAGAATGCAGACCACAGCGAACCGATGCGTTCGATATGCCCTTCGACACTCAGCCCAAGTCGGGCTCGCAGTGCAACCTCAAACAACGGATATACATGCACGGGCAATTGAACTCCCCGGGCACTTTCCATTTCGTTGACGAGCGGACGGAGGTCGCCGATCGACTCGGGTGACTCGACTGAGTCGGGCTGGATCGACCATGCGGCCTCGAGACCGGCCTTGCGGAGTCGGGATCGGGTCCGCGTTGCTTCGCCCCCGGTGATGACAATGACCTCAGCGGCGCCGGCCTGAATATCGGCAGCAGCCCGGGCAACCATCACTCCGGCGAGATTCCCGCCCACGACGGAGGTGGCGAGGCGACGAGGCGTCGCCCCAATTCGTTCTGCGACAGCGAGTGCTGGATTGCGGTATCTCCACGACAGTTCGCTCACCGTCAGCACTTGATCGGCACCAGTGAGAAGCCCCGTTCCACCGCTATCGATCTCTGCTCGGCGCAGGGCTTCGGCCATGAGTTCGGCTGGTTCAAGCGGTTCGGTCGCAGCGTCGCGGATCATGATCTGTCCGGTGCCGACCATTATTGGAAGTCGGGGATCGAGTTCGAGGGCCATGTCAGGCAACGTACCTGCCGAGCGGGTCGTCGTCCGAAGGTGCGGCACTACGATCCATGAGACACCGCACGAGGAGACCTGCCATGCCCTGGCCCGCTGACAACGACGACACCCTTTTCGGACTCATCGATTCCGAAGTCGAACGTCAGAACACAACGCTGCAGCTCATCGCCTCGGAAAACTTCACCTCGCCTGCGGTGATGCGAGCCACGGGCTCAGTTCTCACAAACAAGTACTCCGAGGGTTACCCCGGTAAGCGTTATTACGGCGGCAACGAGATCGTCGACGAGATCGAAGACATTGCTCGTGACCGAGTGAAGGAACTTTTCGGTGCCGACCACGCCAATGTCCAGCCCCACTCAGGTGCAAACGCCAACCTTGGCGTGTATCTCGCGCTCCTTGAGCAGGGTGACACCGTTATGGGTCTCAGCCTCGATCACGGCGGCCATCTCACCCATGGTTCGCCCGTCAATATCTCTGGTCGCTTCTATAACTTTGTCGCTTACGGCGTCAACATGGCCGACGAACGAATCGACATGGACCAAATGCGCGAGACCGCTTTGCGCGAACGTCCGAAGATGATCATCGCTGGCGCTACCGCCTACCCGCGGATCATCGATCCCGCGCCTATTCGTGAGATCGCCGACGAAATCGGTGCGCTGCTTATGTTCGATGCTGCGCATATCGCTGGTCTCATTGCTGGCGGCGCGCATCCCAACCCGGTGCCGTACGCCGATGTTGTTACCTTCACAACGCATAAGACGTTGCGTGGCCCGCGTGGTGGTTGCATTCTCAGTCGCGCTGAACACGCGGCGGCAATCGATAAGGCGATGTTCCCTGGTTTGCAGGGCGGCCCGCTTGAAAATGCTGTCGCTGCAAAGGCAGTTGCGTTTCGCGAAGCAGCCGATCCTTCATTCAAGGGATACGCGCAACAGATCGTGAAGAACTCTGGTGCACTTGCTGAAGCACTCGCCAAAGAAGGATTCCGTTTGGTATCAGGCGGCACCGATAACCACCTCTGCTTGGTTGATCTTCGTGGTTTCGATGCCGAACTCACAGGCAAAGAAGCGCAGGCAGTTCTTGACCTCGCTGGTATCACGTTGAACAAGAACACCATTCCCGACGACCCTCGTTCACCGTTTGTGACGAGTGGCGTGCGAATCGGGACCCCTGCGGTTACCACGCAGGGAATGACCGAACCTGAAATGGTGCAGATCGCTTCGTTGATCGCTCGAGCGCTTCGCGGTCGTGCCGACGATGCGGCAATTGCCGCAGTGCGTGCTGACGTTGCCGCACTTTGCGCCAACTTCACCCCCTACAGCTAAGTCAGGGAGTCTTCGACACCGTGCCGAGCATTGGCTCATACGCAATCATCTTGGTGGTAGTTGCCGCCACGACGTTTGCGACCTTGTTCGGCATTCGACGTTTAGCTTTTCGAATTGGTGCAGTTGTGCGTCCCGATGCACGTCATGTGCACGAACGCCCAACACCCACTCTCGGTGGCGTTGCAATGCTGCTTGGTGTGCTTGCAGGAATGTTCACCGCTTGGTGCATGGGGTCATTCGATGCAGTGTTCGCCGGAAGTACTGAACCACTCGGGTTAGTGATCGCTGCAATTGTGATTGCCGTTGTTGGAGTCATTGACGATCTGAAAGACGTTTCTGCACCGGCAAAAATCGCAGGCATTGTTCTTGCGGCGAGCGTGCTGGTGATCTCAGGAATTTCAATTCTTGTATTCCGTATTCCGTTCGCAGGCGTGTTTGTGTTGTCCACTGATTGGTCGTACTTGATTTCGGTGGTGTGGGTCGTCGGTATGGCCAATGCGATCAACCTGATCGATGGTCTTGATGGTTTGGCTGGCGGAATTGTCGCCATCGGCGCAGCAACGTTCTTCCTTTATGCCCATGAACTGGGCAGCGAAGGACTCCTGGCCGCGGGCAACATCGGACCTCTCGTCGCCATCGTTGCGCTCGGCGCGTGCATCGGCTTTCTTCCTCACAACATTCACCCCGCCAAAATTTTCATGGGTGATGCGGGGGCACTGCTCCTCGGTTTATTGATGGCCGCATCGACAATGGTTGTTGGCGGGCGCATTGATAGGTCCTATTCCGGTACCTCGTTCTTCTTCTTCGCCCCGCTCCTCATTCCGCTGGTGATCCTCGGGGTCCCGGTCATCGACACGTTGTTCGCCATCATCCGGCGGGCCCGCTCGCGTAGCGGAATTTCCAACGCCGATAAGGGTCACCTCCACCATCGACTTATGGCCCTCGGTCATGGGCATCGACGCAGTGTCTTCATTCTCTGGACATGGACTGCTTTGCTCAGTGGCTTTGTCCTTTGGCCGATTTACAGCGGAACAGGCGACGGAATCGTCCCCTTCGGCATCGCCGCCATTCTCCTGTCGCTCTTCACCATCCTGCATCCAGGGGTGCGAATTGAGCGTCGGCGCCTTGCTCGTGACGACGCCCGCGACGCCCGCCGCAACGGTGGGCTCGACCGATCCGAGCCCACCGGACCAATCGAGTTCGGCGTCCCAGCCCCGGACATGGATGACGAGCCCGGAAAAGTTGCAGAAAACTAGCGGCGCGCCTACCTTGTGCGCAGTTTCACAAGGTCAGCGACGCGCGAGGTTCGGTGTTGTCGATCGGTCCACCATTCCTCCGACACACCAAGGTGCGCGGTGAAGAATTCGCAACGGCGCGAACTCACACAGCAAATGGGACGATCCACGGGCGGTTACGAGCTCGCGTTTTCTCCGTTGCTGCTTGCGGCAATTGGCTATGGACTCGACCGCTTGTTCGGAACTGTTCCAGTTCTCACGATCACCTTCGGAGTGCTCGGCCTCATCGGCGCCGTCACCAAGATCTATTTCTCGTATCGCTCCGACATGGAGCACCACGAAGCGAACGGTCCATGGGCGCAACGATGACCTCCCCGACCCATATCGATGGTGACGCACCCGAGGCGATGATCGCTCGCGACATGGTGAAAAAGGCTGCAATTGTCGGGCCGATTCTCATCATTGCCTTTGGATTCATCTGGGGTGTCCACGGTGCCCTTTCCACCGCCTATGGTCTGTCAATCGTTGTGGCGAACTTCGTGCTCGCCGCCGCGATGCTGACCTGGGCCGGGCGTATCTCTCCGGGATTCGTCATGGGCGCAGCGCTCTTTGGTTATCTGATTCGTTTGTCCTTAATTTTTATGGCTATCTGGCTTGTCCGGGAAGCCTCGTGGGTCGAGTTGGTACCCCTCGGTATCACCATCGTTGTGACTCACCTCGGTCTTTTGTTCTGGGAGATGAAGCGTGTCTCCCTTTCCATCGCTTACCCCGGGCTTAAGCCCACATCTGCTTCGAAGGAGTCGACCTCCAAGTGATCTTCGGACTCGAGTTTCCACCGATCGAGAACCTCGTCGAATGGCCGAACATATTTGGCCCGGCGGACTCTTGGTACGGGTTCAACAAAATCGCGCTCATCAATTTGATCGCACTCGTCGGAACGACGGTGTTGTTCCTTGTCGCTGGCCGGAAAAAGACGCTTGAGCCAGCAACGAATGCGCCAAAGGGTTCCCGCAACCTGGTGGAAAGCGCCGTTGCGTTCATCCGTGACGGCATCATCATCGAGACCATCGGCCCAGCTGGTCTTCGCTATTTGCCCTTCTTGGCCTCACTGTTCTTCTTCATCCTGATCACGAACATCTTCGAGGTCATCCCGTTCTTCCACATGCCTGGTAACGCTCGTATGGCCGGTCCGGCTGTGCTCGCACTCCTCACCTGGGCATATTTCATCGCCGTGGGTATCAAGCACCAGGGCCTGAAGTACTTCTGGAACTCGGTTGCGCCTCCCGGCGTGCCGAAGGCGCTCCTGCCGCTCGTCGTCCCGATCGAACTTCTCTCGACGTTCATCGTTCGCCCGTTCTCGCTGGCAGTTCGACTCTTCGCCAACATGCTGGCTGGTCACATTCTTCTTGTGACCTTCTCCGTGCTCTGCATCACCCTTTGGGGAGCGTCACTTCTTCTCGTCGTGTTGCCGTTCTCCTTCGTCATGCTTGTAGGACTTACCGGCTTCGAAATCATGGTGGCCTTCCTTCAGGCCTACATCTTCACCATTCTCGCTTCGGTGTACATCGGTAGCTCGATGCACGCGGAGCACTGATTCCAAAATCGCAATCGGAGCATCCGCTCCACCGCAACCATTGTCGTCACCGGGGCTCGCCGGGGGCGCAACACCCACAACAGGAGAGCAATCACCAATGAGCATCCTTGCGCAAGTCACAACCGCTGCGGAAGCAGTAGCACTTACCGCCGCCGATCAGAAGTCGATCTCGGCTGCTGGTTACGCCGGCCTTGCCTACGGTCTCGCGACCCTCGGCCCAGGCATCGGCATCGGTTACCTCGTAGGCCAGTCAGTTCAGGCCATGGCTCGTCAGCCAGAGGCCGCCGGCATGGTGCGCACCACCATGTTCCTCGGTATCGCATTCACCGAAGCCCTTGCCCTCATCGGCTTCGTTGTCTTCATTCTTCTGAAGTTCGTCTGATCCTCCTTTTGGGTGTTGCGCACCTGTCCCCGCTTCGGCGGGGCAGGTGACGCCCAAAAGGATTCGCTGTACTGCAGTTCGCTGTACTGCAGTTCTTTGTACTGAAGTTCTTTGCACTGAAGCAGTTTCTTTTCTGTCCACGACGCACGCTCTAAGGAGTTCCACGTGCTCGCTTCGATTCTGGTGCTGGCCGCTGAAGCCTCTACCACTGCCGCCGAATTACTCGACCAAGCAGCTGGAGACGCAGAGGCGGTCAAGAATCCGATCCTCCCTACCGTCAACGAGATGCTCTATGCAGCGATCTTCTTTATCGCGCTTTGGACGCTGATGAAGTTTGTGCTGCTTCCTCGTATTACCTCGGTGATGGACGGAAGAACCGACAAAATTCGTGATGACCTCGCCGCTGCCGAGGCAGCCGAGACAGAACGCGTCGCCAAGCTTGCACAGTACGAGGCCGGTCTGGCCGGTGCTCGCGCCGAGGCCGTCTCTATCATCGAGGCCACAAGGGCTGAAGGCGATGCTGAACGTCGCACGCAGATCACCGCTGCCGAGGCCGAAGTCGCCGCTGCCCGTGCCGAGGCGGCTGCTGAAATCGCCGACGCAAAGGCCCGTGCTCGCAGCGAACTCACTGGCTCCATCACCGACATTGCTGTGGGTGCTGCCGAAGCCGTTATCCAAATGCCGCTTGACCGTGCTGCCCAGGGCCGCATCGTCGAGGACTACGTCAACTCCTCCGGCAAGAACTGAGAGGGCTGAACTATGAATTTCCTTTTCGCCGCTGGAGCAGAAAATGGCGTCATCATCCCGGGTGATACCAACGAGGTCATCTGGGGAACGATTTCGTTCACCATTGTCGTCCTGTTGTTCCTTTGGAAGGGTCTCGGCCCCGTCAAGGTGATGTGGCACACCCGCATTGATCGCATCCGCAACGAGGTCACCTCTGCTGCCGACACTCGTGCAGCGGCCGAAGCCAAGTTGGCCGAGGTTGAATCCAACATCGCAAACGCTGCCGATGAACGTCAGCGCATCATTGCCGGTGCTCGCACCGACGCTCAGACGGTGAAGGCGCAGATCATCACTCGTGCCGGCACCGACGCTGCCGACCTCAAGGCACGCGGTCTTGCCGATGCTCAATCAGCGAAGCTGCAGGCCACCTCTGATCTTCAAGCTGAAATCGGAGTGCTTGCGCTCGGTGCGGCCGAAAAGGTCGTGGCCAACAGCCTCGATGCTGCAACGCAAAACGAACTTATCGATAGCTACATCAATAGCGTGGGGGCAAGCTCATGAGCGACCGTACCGACCTCTACGCCAGTGCATTTCTCTCGCTTGTCCGTGCCGAAGGTTCGGGCAACGAGGTACTCGACGAACTCTTCCGTGTGTCGCGCACAATCGAAGGTAACGACGAATTGCGCACGGCGCTTTCCGATCCGCACCTTCCCGCCGACCGTCGCACGCAGATCGTGCAAGACCTGCTCGAAGGCAAAGCACACGCACTCACCATTTCGTTGGTGTCCACCACCATCACCAATGGCCGAGTTCGCGACCTGCCGATCATCGTCGACAGCATGCTTGCTCGTAACGCTGCAACCGGCGACAAGGTTGTTGCGCAGGTTCGTTCGGCGGTCGCGTTGACCGACGAACAAAAGTCCCGTCTCGCCGCCGCTTTGGCGAAGAAGACTGGCAAGCAGATCGAGGTCGTGGTCGATGTCGACCCCAGCGTCCTCGGTGGCATCGTCACCCAGATCGGCGACACCGTCATCGACGGTTCTGTGCGTCAGCGTCTGTCCCAACTCCGTGAATCGTTCTGAGATCAGAGGATCCTGTAATGGCTGAACTCACCATCAACACCGGCGACATCACCGCCGCCCTCCAGAAGAACCTGGCGGGATTCAAACCTGACCTTGAGTCGACCCAGGTCGGCCGAGTGCTCGAAGTGGGCGACGGTATCGCTCGCGTGTCGGGCCTTCCCGATGTCGGCGTGAACGAACTCCTTGAGTTCGAAGGCGGCACGGTCGGTCTCGCACTCAACCTCGACGAGGACTCCATCGGCGCCGTTATCGTCGGCGATGCTGAGCACGCTGCTGCGGTTGAAGAAGGATCACCAGTGCGTGCCACTGGCCGCATTCTTTCGATGCCAGTCGGCGATGCGCTTCTCGGTCGCGTCGTGAACGCTCTCGGTGAACCCATCGACGGCAAGGGTCCGATCGTCGGTTCGATCCAGCGTCGTATGGAAATTCAGGCGCCTGGCATCACCGGCCGTAAACCCGTGCACGAGCCGCTGCAGACTGGCATCAAGGCCATCGACGCCATGACCCCAATCGGTCGTGGTCAGCGCGAACTCGTCATCGGCGACCGCAAGACCGGCAAGACCACGGTGTGTATCGACACGATCCTGAACCAAAAGGGTCTTGGCGTGAAGTGCATCTACGTCGCCATTGGTCAGAAGTCATCGACCGTTGCGCAGACCGTAAACACGCTTACCGAATACGGCGCCATGGACTACACGGTCGTAGTGGTTGCTCCGGCCTCCGATCCGGCACCGTTCAAATACCTCGCACCGTTCGCTGGTTGTGCAATTGGCCAGCACTGGATGGACAACGGCGAACACAGCCTCATCGTGTACGACGATCTTTCCAAGCAGGCCGAGGCCTACCGTCAGATGTCGCTTCTTCTTCGTCGCCCACCAGGCCGCGAGGCGTACCCCGGCGACGTCTTCTATCTCCATAGCCGTCTGCTTGAGCGTGCCGCAAAGCTTTCCGACGCTCTCGGCGCTGGTTCACTCACGGCCCTTCCGGTCATTGAAACCAAAGCTGGCGACGTCTCGGCGTACATCCCCACCAACGTGATTTCGATCACCGATGGCCAGGTGTACCTGCAGGACGATCTTTTCAAGTCCGGCGTTCGTCCGGCTGTCGACGTGGGCATCTCGGTGTCTCGCGTGGGTGGCGACGCGCAGATCAAGGCCATGAAGAAGGTTTCCGGTTCACTCAAGCTCGATCTTGCGCAGTTCCGTGAACTCGAAGCGTTCGCAACCTTCGGTTCCGAACTCGACAAGATCTCTGCTGCACAGCTCGAGCGTGGTTACCGCCTCGTCGAACTGCTGAAGCAGAACCTCAACTCGCCGATGCCGGTTGAAGAACAGGTCGTCGTCATCTTCGCTGGTGCGAACGGTTACGCCGACTCGATTCCGGTTAGCGATGTCAAGCGTTACGAAGCTGATCTTCTCGACTTCATGCGCGGTCGCTACGGCTCGATTCTCGATGAGATTCGTTCGACTGGTGAACTTCCCGACGCTCTCATGGGCGCTGTCGAAGCATTCACCGAGGAATTTGCAGCAACCGAAACCGCCTCTGCCGGATCCAACGAGGACTGAGTCATGGCTGGTGGTCAGGAGCGGATCCTTCGTCGACGCATTAAGAGCGTCGAGTCAACGAAGAAGATCACGCGCGCCATGGAGCTCATCGCGGCCACTCGTGTCGTGAAAGCCCAGGACCGCGCGTCCTCAGCGCGTCCCTACAGCGACGAGATCACCGCAGTGATCGTCGACCTGCTTCGTGCCGGTGCAGCCAAGGAACATCCGTTGCTTCGCGACAATCCCACTGCGAACACTGCAGCGTTTGTCGTCATTACCTCCGACCGTGGCATGTGCGGTGGCTACAACACCAACGTGTTGCGTCTCGCCGAACGCGCCATCGAGGCTGCTCGCGCCGAAGGTCGTGAGTACTCGATCATCGCTGTCGGTAAGAAGGCGCTGAAGCATTTCCGTTTCCGTGGTCTCACTGTCGACGCGGAATTCGAAGGTGTCACCGATCAGCCGATCTACGACAACGCCCGCGACATCGCAGCAACGATTCGTCGTCGCTACGAAACTGGCCAACTCGCATCGGTCGATCTCGCGTACACCCGTTTCCTTTCGGCTGGTACGCAGCAGGCAGTGCTTCGTCGCTTCCTTCCGCTCGAGGTTCCCGAGATCACCGAAGCCAGTGGTCCGTCGGCCGATCTCGAGTACGAACCGTCACCGACCGGCATTCTCAACGAGATCCTTCCGCGCTATCTCGAGTCACGTTTGTTCTCCGCGCTTCTCGATGCATCAGCTTCGGAGCACGCTTCACGTCAGCGAGCAATGAAGGCCGCAACCGAGAACGCCGAAGATCTGAAGACCACGCTCAGCCGAATCATGAACCGTGCTCGTCAGGACTCCATCACCACCGAGATCATGGAAATTGTTGGCGGTGCCGAAGCAATGTCGGCCGATAAGGGTTCGGCGCACGAACTCATTCCATCGCATCTCGAACCTGAGCACGCATTCCCTGTCCACCTTGACCGCACTGACCACTCTCCGTCGATTCACTAATCGACGAGACAGTCCGAACCTACCGTTCGCCACACACAGGAGACCCATCCCACGATGACCGTCACCGAGAATCCCAACAACCTGAAAGACGGCCGAGTCGTCGCCATCGCCGGCCCCGTGGTCGACGTTGAGTTTCCGCGAGGGTCTCTTCCCGAGATCAACACGGCACTCGAGATGACACTCACCGTTGAAGGTGTCGACACCATTGTTGTGTCCGAGGTTGCTCAGCAGATCGGCGACAGCCGAGTTCGTGTTGTCACCATGAAGCCCACCGATGGTCTTCGTCGTGGCACGCCAGTGCGCAATACTGGTCGCGGCATCACCGTTCCCGTTGGTGAAGCAGTGCTTGGCCACGTGTTCAGCGTCATCGGCGAGCCCCTCGATTCACCGCTCACCGACGCCAACGTCGAGCGTTGGGAAATCCACCGCGAACCGCCGGCGTTCGACACCCTTGAGCCCAAGGCGCTGGTCTTCCCGACCGGCATCAAGGTCATCGACCTTCTCACCCCGTACCTCTCAGGCGGCAAAATCGGCCTGTTCGGTGGTGCCGGTGTGGGCAAGACCGTTCTCATCCAGGAAATGATCAACCGTGTTGCTTCTCAGCATGGTGGTGTGTCGGTATTCGCCGGTGTGGGCGAGCGCACCCGTGAGGGAACCGACCTCTGGATCGAAATGCAGGAGTCCGGCGTTATCAACAAGACCGCTCTGGTCTACGGCCAGATGGATGAGCCCCCGGGCGTCCGTCTCCGTGTTGCGCTTTCGGCTCTCACCATGGCCGAGTACTTCCGTGACGTACAGAACCAGGACGTGTTGTTGTTCGTCGACAACATCTTCCGTTTCGTGCAGGCCGGTTCCGAGGTATCGACGCTTCTTGGCCGTATGCCTTCAGCGGTGGGTTACCAGCCCACACTCGCCGATGAAATGGGCGAACTGCAGGAGCGCATTACCTCGACCCGTGGTCGTTCGATCACCTCGCTGCAGGCCGTGTACGTGCCCGCCGACGATTACACCGACCCGGCGCCGTTCACCACCTTCACCCATCTCGATGCCACTACCGAGCTTTCACGTCAGATCGCTTCGCTCGGCATTTACCCGGCCGTGGATCCGCTCGCCTCGACCTCAACGATTCTCGCTCCCGAGATCGTTGGTCAGCGTCACTACGACGTTGCTCGTCGCGTGCAGGAAGTTCTGCAGCGTTACAAGGAACTCCAGGACATCATCGCCATTCTTGGTCTCGACGAACTTTCTGAAGAAGACCGCATCACTGTTGACCGTGCCCGAAAGGTGCAGCGATTCCTTTCGCAGCCGTTCTTCGTGGCCGAGGTCTTCACCGGCATGCCAGGCATCTTCGTTCCTGTCGAAGACACCGTGGAATCGTTCGAACAGCTCGTCAACGGCGACCTCGATGATCTTCCGGAACAGGCATTCCTCAACGTCGGCGATGCCGACAGCGCTCGTGCCAAGGCACGCGAACTCGAGGCCAACGCCTGATGCCTCTGGTCGTCGAGCTCGTTTCTCCTGAGCGCACGTTGTTCTCGGGTGACGCCACCATGGTGCGTGCGCGCACCGTGGGTGGTGGCGATATCGCGTTCCTCGCTGGACATGCTCCGTTTGTCGGTGCGCTAGCCGTCAGCACTGTCGAGATCACCCTTGTTGAAGGTGGCAGTGAAAAGGCTGCGGTACATGGTGGCTTCATTGAGGTCAGCGACGACCACGTGAAGATCCTTTCCGATCTCGCCGAGATGGCATCGACCATCGATGTTGAGCGTGCACGCAAGGCGCAGGAAAAAGCCCAGGCCGCCGCCCAGAATGGCGACGACGATGAAGCCATGGCGGCACTTGCTCGTGCTTCAGCCCGACTCGTCACGGTCGAAGGCTTCCACTAAGCCAATCCTGACGGCGAACAATCTGAGTAGTTGCGTGAGGCGCCTACGGGCGCCTCATTCGCGTCGAGACTCATGATCGCTAGGGTTCTCTCTCGTTCGATCGGCGGGGGGAGACCCAGTGAGTTTCAACCTGTTGCTCCTCGGCATCGCTACGACGATCTCGCCCCTGTTCATCATCGCCGCCGTCGTAATGATGTCGGAATCGGAAAAGATGCGTACCTCATGGGCCGCAGCATTCGGATGGGCGACCTCAATCGGAGTGGCGTGTCTCGCAATCGTGCTTGTTGGCGGCGCGGTCCATGGTTCAGGTTCTCCGCATCGCCGGCACTGGTGGCTCGGAGCCATTGATCTTGGGATCGGCCTTGTCGTGGCGTTCTTTGCGCTACGCGAGTTCCGACGATCGCGCAGCACAAGTGCCCGGGAACTGCCGAAGTGGATGAACCGGGTCGGCACGATGTCGGTCATTCCTGCCTATGGGCTTGGTCTCTTTCTGCCGGCCAATGTGCTTTCCTACGCCGCCGGAAGCGAAATCGTGCAGCAGCAGTACCACGATGCCGAGAAGTGGATCGCAGTCGCTCTGTACGTTGCTATTGGTTCGATGCTCGAAGTTCTGCCTGTGCTGTATCTCACGGTTCGACCGAAGAACCGTGAACGCCTGCTGAGGACATGGCATCGCTGGCTCGACAGTCACTGGCAGCAAGCGCTGGTGGGATTGTTCAGCGCCGTGTCGGTGTTCTTGATGGTGAAAGGCGTTGTCGCAATTCTGCGAGCCTGACAACTAGCCGTCGATGACGATGTTCTCGATACCGATTGCGGGTTCGGGATAGGTCATATTGAGCGACTCAAGCTTGTCGATGAGGAGCTGCGAGATCACGAGATTCCGATACCACTTGCGATCGGACGGGATGACGTACCACGGAGCGCTCTTGGTGGAGGTTTCTGCGATCGCCTGTTCGTAGGCATCGGTGTAGGCATCCCAATGGGCCCGCTCGGCGATATCGCCGTGCTCAAACTTCCAATGCTTCGCGGGGTTATCGAGACGCTCTTGGAGCCGTGCACGTTGCTCATCTTTTGAGATGTGCAGGAACAGTTTCACGATGGTTGTTCCCTCATCGACGAGCATCTTTTCAAAACCGCGGATGTGTTCAAAACGTCGTTCCCAGACGTTCTTAGGAACGAGATCGTTCACGCGCACAACGAGTACATCTTCATAGTGGCTGCGATTGAAGATAACGATGCGTCCATTGCGCGGTGCATGCTCGTGGACTCGCCATAAATAATCGTGCGCTAATTCGATGTCGTTGGGACGCTTGAAATCTTTGACCTTTACGCCAACGGGGTTGATAGTGCGGAAGACATGCTTGATCGTTCCGTCTTTGCCTGAAGTATCCATGCCTTGCAAGATGATGAGCATCTTGTGCTTCGACTCGGCATAGAGCATTGCTTGGAGATCAGCGAGTTGTTCGTTGAGTGAGGGGAGCAGCGCTGCGCCTTGTTGCTTATCGCCATCGAATCCGTCAGTGGCGCTGGTCGACCATCTATTGAGATCAACTTTTGTGCCTGGTTTGACTCGATACTCGTCGGGTTCGATTCGGCCGGAACTCATGGCTTGTCCTTTCGGCTACCGAGTCGGCGGCCAACCATCATGCCCAACGATCGGGCGGCATCATCGAGTGTGGGTTTTGGCTCGCTGGATTGCGGTTCACTCGCAGCCGAATGTTCCTGCTCAGTGGAAACCGGCTTGGTCTTCGAACGTCCGGTCACCTTGGCGAGTCCGCTCCCGACGACTTTGCCCGCCTTGCGACCTTGTTCCTCGAATCGATCGCCCCGAGCAGCATTGGCCTCTTTTGCCCCGCGGTCGATACCACGCGCGGTGTTGAGTCCAAGCGACAGGATGACAAAGCCGATCCACGTTCCCACCACGAAGAATCCGATGGTCCATGCCCAACCTTTGTCGGTTCGCGGAGTGCTGAGCAGCATGAACAACACGATGACGATCAGGATGCCAATGAGAAGGGAAAGTCCGGCGGCGATCCAGAACATGAGATCTCGCCAGAACGGTGGGCTGTAGGCGCGCAAGGTGCTCGAGCGCTTTTTGCGGGAACGCGACGAGGGGGCCACGGAAGAACCGTAGCCCCCTCGATCGGAGTGTTCAGGTTGTGGCTGGCTCAGTCGAGATCGAGATGCAGCATCTTGATGGCGTTGCCACGAACAATCTTGTAGAGCGTCTCGTCGTCGAGATCGACGGCCATCTCGCGAACGAACTGTTCGGTGTGGGGCCAAGTCGAGTCCGAGTGGGGGTAATCGGTTTCGAACGTGACGTTGTCGACGCCGATGTCATCAAGATTCTTCAGACCGAAGTTGTCACGGAAGAAGCAGGCGTAAACCTGACGACGGAAGTAGAACTCGGGCGGTTCGCTGACGATTTCTGGATCGAATGCCCAGCCGCGGAATTCCGACCACACGTTCTGAGCCCGCTCAAGGAAGTACGGGATCCAGCCCATCTGCGCTTCGGAGTACGCCAACGTGATGTTCGGGAAGCGGGGGAGGATGCCGGAGAAGATCCAGTCGGCCAATGACGACATGCCTTGGTTGAAGCTCAACGTGGCCTGAACTGCGGCGGGTGCGTCAGGCGAGGTTGCTGGCATGCGCGAGGAAGAACCGATGTGCATGTTGATTACGGTTTGCGTGTCGTTGCATGCCTGGAAGAAGGGGTCCCATTCGCCGGAGTGAATGGTGGGCAGGCCGAGGAAGTGCGGTACCTCGGAGAAGCACACTGCGTGCACGCCGCGTGCAGCGTTGCGGTAGATCTCGGCAGCGGCGAGCTGGGGATCCCACATCGGAACGATGATGAGCGGAATGAGACGACCCTTGCCAGCGCCGCCACACCATTCCTCAACCATGAAATCGTTGTAGGCCTGCACGCAAAGCAGCGCGAGTTCCTTGTCCTTTGCTTCAGCGAAGGTTTGCCCGCAGAAACGAGGGAAGGTTGGGAAGCACAGCGACGCTTCGGTGTGGTTTGCGTCCATGTCGGCAAGACGTGCGGTTTGATCCCAGCATCCTTTGCGCATTTCTTCATACGTGACCGGAAGCATGGTGCGCTCTTCGGCATCGAAGCCAACAGCGGTGATGATGCGACGCATTGGAACCTTGAGGTCCTCGTAGCACCAGAAGTCGGCGAACTTTCCACCAGGGCTGTTGTCGCCAACGATGTCGAACGAGTAGTTCATGCCATCGAACTTGAGGTTGTCGACGCGCAAGCGCTCGAGGCGAGGACCAACGTCGAGGTACTTCTTGGGGAGGCGGCTGGTCCAGACATCGGCCGGTTCGATGATGTGATCATCGACAGAAACGATCTTCGGGATGACGCGCTTTGTGTCGGCCGAAGCTGGATTGGGAGCGGTGATGGTCATGGCTCTCCTCGAGGGCGCAGGTATCGGGGCTAGTCCCCGTGCCGAGGACTTTAGGACAAAACCTGACGACCCGTCAGGTTTTGCTACGAATCAGTCGCGTGACGTTCGTCGCTGAGGCCGCTCAACCTGACCGATCGATGATGGAGGGCCTACGATCGCCCCTCCGGAGCGGTTGTTCCCCCTACACGGAGTCCCCATGGATCTGAACTTCACACCGGCCGAAGAGGCCTTCCGGGCTGAGGCCCGGGCCTGGCTCGAGGCCAACGTCCCCGTCGGTTTGCCCTCGGGTGATACCGCCGAAGGCTTCGCCCTTCATGTCGAGTGGGAAAAGAAACTGTTCGATGCCCGCTGGTCTGTGGTGTCGTGGCCTGAGGAATACGGCGGCCGCGGTGCATCGCTTTGGGAATGGATCATTTTCGAAGAGGAGTACTACCGAGCTGGTGGTCCGCAGCGCGTGACCCAGAACGGCATCTTCCTTCTTGCTCCCACCATTTTTGAGTTCGGCACCCCCGAACAGAAGGAACGTTTCCTTCCTGCGATGGCTGCTGCTGATGACCTGTGGTGTCAGGGTTGGTCGGAACCCGATGCTGGTTCCGATCTTGCTGGGATCAAGAGCCGCGCTGCTCGCGACGACGAACGCGGCGGTTGGGTCATTAACGGACAAAAGACGTGGACAACTCGCGGTGCGTTCTGTAATTGGGTGTTTGGTTTGTTCCGAACCGATCCTGACGCCGCGCGTCACAGCGGCATGACATACCTCCTCGTTCCGCTCGATGCGCCTGGCGTGACTGTGCGGGGCGTTGAGCGTCTTGATGGCGATGAAGGTTTCGCTGAAGTGTTCTTCGACGATGTCTTCGTTTCCGATGACTTGGTTTTGGGTGGCGTTAACGAAGGTTGGGGCGTCGCCATGGCAACCGCATCTTCTGAGCGCGGCCTTACGTTGCGCTCGCCCGGTCGTTTTTGTGCCGCCGCCGATCGCCTTGTCGACCTCTGGAAGCGTCAGAATGCTGCGGGCGAACATGCAGAACGCGTTGCTGCAATGCGTGATGATGTTGCTCAGTCGTGGATGGAAGCTGAGGCCTATCGCCTCGCAACGCTCGCTGATGTGACTGGTCTCGTAAAGGGCGTTTCGCAGGGTGCTCGTTCAAGTCTCACAAAAATCTATTGGTCCGAACTCGATGTGAATCTCAACGAAACCGCGCTTCGATTGCTCGGCCCTGCTGCCGAACTCATCGAAACCTCACCCGATGCAGTCGATGGGGGAGCGTGGATGAAGGGATTCGAGTTCGCACTGAGTGGCCCGATTTATGCGGGCACGAATGAAATTCAACGCAACGTCGTCGCCGAGCGCGTGCTCGGTCTGCCCCGGAAGTAGGCCGAGATGCAATTCGCTTTCACCGAAGATCAACTGCTGTTCCGCGACACCGTCGCTGAATTCTTTGCCAATGAATGCCCACCGGAAAAGGTGCGCTGGTCATGGGACGACGCCGTCGGTCGCGACGCGTCAACATGGGCGGCACTCGCTGAAATGGGCGTGATTGGCCTCACTGTTCCCGAAGCCTTTGGTGGCATGGGGATGAACGAAATCGATCTCCTTCCGATCCTGACCGAAGCAGGTCGTTACGCGTACCCAGCTCCGCTCGTCGAGACTGTTGCTGTTGTTGCGCCGCTCCTTGCTGAATCAGCACCCGCAGCAATCGCCGAAAAATGGCTGCCCGGAATTGCCGATGGTTCGGTCATCGCCACCGTTCAACTCGATGGACAGCCTTTCGTCAATGACATGCACATCGCCAACCTTTTGGTTGCGCAGCGCGACGATCGTCTGTTTGCTGTTCCGGCCGACAAGGTTCGTTCAACGCAGCAGGTATCGGTCGACGGCGCTCGTCGATTGTTTGCTGTCGAATGGGATGAAGCCGATGCGGAACTCATTGCATCGGGCGACGCCGCGCTGCAAGCAGTGAACCGAGCCTTCGATCGTGGCGCTGCCGCCACTGCTGCCCTGCTCATCGGATTGTCTGAACAGATGATTGCGATGACGGTTGCCTATGTCGTCGATCGCAAGCAGTTCGGCGTGCCGATCGGAAGCTTCCAGGCCGTGAAGCATCACTTGGCCGATGCTGAACTCAAGGTGTCGTTTGCTCGCCCAGCGGTGTGGGCGGCTGCCTACGGGCTGGCCACCGGTTCGGACGATGTCGATCGTGAAGTCTCGATGGCGAAGTGTTTCGCTTCTGATGCTGCCGAGGTTGTTGCTCGCAAGGCCCTCCAAACTCACGGGGCCATCGGGTACACGACCGAACATGATCTGCACTTCTGGCTGAAGCGTTCGTGGGCACTCGCATCAAGTTGGGGCGATGCTCTTTGGCACCGTCGCCGCGTCGCTCACCTGTTGCTCGACAACTAAGCGCGTGCCCACATCTGAATCGGTCGCGTCGCTTGTCTCGCGCTGTTTGCGTGCCGTAGGAGCGACGCGCGCATTCGCTGTGCCCGGTCACGGGCTCGAAGCGCTCGAAGGCCTTGCGCTTATTCCTGTTGCAACCGAAGCCGCCGCAATCGCATTGGCCGATGCCGATGGACGACTTTCCATCGCTCCTGATGCACGACCTGGGGTAGCTCTACTTCCGGGTCGTCGAGTGCGATTGTCTTCGCAGCCCGGTGAAGAAACGCAAGCGCTTTCAATCGGAGTCGAAGATCTTCCTGCGGCAATTGCAGGCTGGTCATTGGGCCGTGTATTTGGTGCCGTCGAAATCGAACTTCTAGCCGACCTTTTCGCCGAAGCCCCCGAAGGCGCACAGCCGCTCGTGCTTCAACGAAGCGATCAGTTGCTTCGCCTCTCTGTTGGTCTCGCCGACTTCCGCACGATGATCATCGTTGGCCCCGGAGTTCTTCGCGATGGAGCTGCGGCCGATGTTGCCGATTTCGTCACCAGAACTGGCGCCGGAGTCATGACCACGATGGGAGCGATCGGCGTAGTTCCATTCGACCATCCTTCGTGGTGCGGCGTTATCGGCATTCAAGTCGATGACCCTGCGCTCGGAGGTCTCGATGCGTGCGAACTCGTGATCGCCGTCGGCGTGGACGATGAGGAACTGGGCGAATCGCTCCCGATGAATGCACAACTCTTGGAAGTTGAGCCTTGGCATCTGCCGTTCTTGGCGGCTGATTGGCCTGCAATCGAACCGATCGCAGCCCCTTCGTCACTTGTTGAAGCATGCGCAGCGGTGTTCGGTGACCATCGAGAGGCAACCGGTTCGCCACTTCATCCAGTTCGCGCGGTGCTCGACGTTTTCGATGCAATCGACCCTGACGTACAGGTCTATGTCGATAGCGGCCCTGCTGGCTTCTGGTTTGCACGTGGGGTCGTCCCGATGCCGATGGGACGTGTTGTCGTTCCTGCTCGTGCCGCCGATGGATTCGCAATTTCTGCTGCGATCGTGTCGGCACTCGACGGCAATCGTTCGGTGGCCATCACCATGCCGGGTGGATTGATCGAAAACGAACTGCTCGATCTTGCTGCATCGCTCAACCTCGGCATCGTGGTTGAACAATGGGGCGACGATGTTGTCGGGGGAGATCCTTCGCAACACCGAGCGAACCTTGTTGCGGCGATGAGCGACTCGGGCTTTAGTGTCACCGGAGTTTCCGTCGACCTTGCAGCTGCTGCGGAACTTGTTGATCTTGCCGGCCCCGTTGTGGCCTGGCCGACGTTCAACTAACGGGCTCACGCGAACGCCAACTCGAACGCCAAACGAAACCGGGGGCCGACCGTGTGGTCGACCCCCGGGTACTGCACAACGTTGGTGGAGCGATCAGCCGCCGATCGGAAGATCAATGCCACCGGGGAGCGAGATGGTCTTGCACTCGCAGAATGCCTCGATGCCTTCGGGGCCAAGCTCGCGGCCAACACCCGAGCTCTTGATGCCACCGAATGGGCCGTTGAAATCCATGCCCTGAGCAGTGTTCACACCGAAGGTGCCGGTACGAACCTTGCGAGCAACGTTGATGCCCTTTTCGATGTCTGAGGTGTAGCAGGCGCCGGCAAGGCCGTAGTCATTGTCGTTTGCAATGGCGATGGCATCTTCGAGGGTGTCGTACTTGATGAGTGACAACACTGGGCCGAAGATTTCTTCACGGGCGATGGTCATCTGGTTGGTGACATCGGCGAAAAGCGTGGGGGACACGAAGTGGCCCGTTGCTTCGTCGGGACGTCCGCCACCGACAACAACGGTTGCGCCTTCGGCCTTGCCCTTGGCGATGTAACCCTCAACGCGCTCACGCTGACGTTCGGCGATGAGTGGTCCGCACATGTTCTCGGGATTGGCGGGGTCGCCGGCAATTTGTGAGCTGACCGCAGCAGCAAGTGCATCGCGGATCTCGTCGTACTTGCTCGCTGGAGCAAGAACGCGAGTGAGCGCAACACAAGCCTGACCATTGTTCATGAGGCCACCCTGAATGATGTGGCCGACTGCTTCTTCGATGTTGGCGTCGTCGCAAATGATTGCGGCGGACTTGCCACCAAGCTCGAGCGTGCAGCGCTTGAGCTGCTCGCCACAGATGGCGCCGATCTTGCGGCCGGCAGCGGTCGAACCGGTGAAGCTGACCTTGTTGACGTCAGGATGACGCACGAGGTACTCGCCAACCTCGCGGTCGGCCGGAACGATGTTGATGACACCGGCGGGAACGCCAGCTTCGATGAGTACCTCGGCGAAGAGGTTGGCATCGAGAGGAGTTTCCGGAGCGGGCTTCAGCACGATGGTCGAACCCGAAGCAAGTGTCGGGCCAACCTTGAGCGTGGTGATGAACAGCGGAACGTTCCAAGGGATGATGCCGGCGCAAACGCCGACTGGTTCGCGGCGAACGATGATCTGGCCACCGAGTGCACCGTCACGACGCTCTTCGAACGGGAAGTTGAGTGTGTGCTGCGCGAAGGAGTTCAGCACCATGGTTGCGGACAGAACCTGACCGAACATGGAGAAGTAGTACGGCGCACCAACTTCGCTCACGATGAGGTTGGTGAACTCTTCCTGGCGAGCAGTAAGGAGTTCGGCGACCTTGGACAGCAGAGCGGAACGCTCCTGCGGCGTGTAGTCGGCCCATGGGCCGGTGAGCGCAGCCTTGGCGGCAGCAACGGCGCGGTCCATGTCGGCATTGGTTGCGACCGGAACAGAACCGATGATCTCTTCAGTGGTTGGCGAGAGCACCTTGAGTGTTTCGTTCCCGGCGGGTTCGACCCATTCGCCCCCGATGAAGAACTTGTCGTACGTCAGCATGACTTCCCCTTCTCGTTACCCGGATCGGCCGGGTGTTCAGGGGATTGAATCTATCGGCCCACGGGCGTGTCGGCCCACCGGGCGGGGAGGAAGTCCTATGGGGCGGTAATCGGCAGGATCTTGCCGGAGTTGAGTTCGTTGACGACCTGCAGGGCATCACCAATTTCGACAAAGTTCACCCCAACGATCGTGGGGAATTTGCCTCGTTGGGTCATGCAGTCCCGCACCCTAGGCATCAGGACGTCGTAGGCATTGACATCTTTGGCCTCGCCAATGGTGGGGGCGGCGCCGGCTGGAGTGATCCAGTGGTTGATTTGGGAAAGCGGCGAACTGGGGGTTCCGCGGTTTGGGGCGCAACTCGGGACGCCTGTCCAGTCCTTGGTCCATTGTTCGGTTCCATCAGCGCCCGTGACGGTCGCGGGGACCGGGCCTTCCACTGATGCTGTACCGGTGTACTTGGACGAGCCCGGGGCGTAAAGCTCGGAGTCCTTGCGGAAGGTAAATGGTGTGTCTTGGAAAACCCCGTAACCCTTGATGTTCCACGCTGGTGGTGCGCCGCTGAACTCCGAGATCATGACGATGTTCTTCTTCGCATCAATCATCTCGCCAAGGGTGGGTATTGGCGCAGCGGGGTCGTAGTCCCAGACTCTGTCAAAGACCTTCGCCTCGCGAAGGGCCTTCTCGGTATCAGCCTTCGAGACGTAGTCGCCAATAAACCAGATGATGACGTTGTCGGGATTGTCGTTGAGGAACTGACGCGTGTACCCCAACGCCGTTGTGAATTTGGTTGCCCCATATTCGCAGTAGACGTGACAGGGGTAAACGTCGCGGAGATTCGGATCAACCTTGATGTTGGCTTGAAGTTCTTTCGCCTTTGCTTGCTGTTCATTCGAATACTGATCGTCTTGATCAATGGGGTTCACTGCAAGCTCGGCGATGCTGTCAGTGATGACAGCATTTGCGCCAGTGATGTTGACGGTTGTGGGAATGCCGTAATGGGTCTTCACGAGAAGAGCGCGCACTCCGAAATCCAATTGGGCGGGGATGCTTTTGGTTTGTTCGTAGAACAACCAGCCCGGATCAGCAGCAGTTGACATTGCATTGTGAGCGCCGAGGAAGGCGACCTCGTTCAGGGGTTTGTCGCACAGCTCGGAAAAGCCATTGCACTTTCGCTGCTCGTTTGCTGCAGTCTGCGATCGAGCATCCGACGTTGTGAACCATGCTCCGGCGCCAATAGAAATGAGAAGAACGATCAACATGAGAGCAACACGCATGGTCAGGTTATTCAGCTGAACTTCCTTGACATCGGCGAGGACGGCACTACGCGTCGTAACTGTCGAGCGGCGGCCAACGATTGAAAGGAGTTGGGATGCCCCGACGTAGGCGAGTACTGCGCCGACCGCGATCACCAAAAGCGGAATGACGGTTTCGCGTTCGATGACGATGATGAAGCCGATGACCATGAGGAGGATTGCGTGGATGATCTGTCCGCGCTGTGACGTTGGTTTGTGTTGATCGATCGCAGAGCGCAATCGATCGATGACTGAGCGGACAGTGACAGCCTCACCATGAGGAGCAGTTGCAGTCCCGAACGCACACAACACGACTCCAATACCAACAATCCAAATGGAATAGAGCCGGTAATCGCTGACAAAGAACTCTGTGGCAGAAACGAAGGCTCTCTCGGTATCGGGATCGTTTGCATATGAGCCGGCGATGATCGGGGCGATTGTCGCCAAAACAAACATGACGATTCCGCTGAATGCCGCGGAAATTCCCAGAGCAAAAGTGGACCTGTGGCGGTTGTTGTCGAGGGCGATCGTGCCGAATGCAAAGAGGCCTGCCGCAAGGAGAAGGCCGGCACCTGCGAGGGTCAACCTTTCGGCGATTCTCCAAAGATCAAGACCACGGGTCTGGTCGCCGATCTCTACGAGTAGTTCGTTCGTTCCTGTCGGGATTGATGTCGCCAAGTCAGGGTTCGTTGCCTGAAGGCTTCCCGAAAGCACATTGAGGCTTTCGCTCAGGTTGATGACCTGGGTATTACCGCTTTGGGTAAAGAGGTAATCGTGACTGGTGTCGAGGGCTCTTCGAAAGATCGAACGAAACGCTGGGGTTTGCAAGATTGGATCAAGTGTCGAGCGGATGATCGTGCGAAACGACGCAAGATTCGAGGGGCCGGCATTGATGATGGCATCGGTGATTTCGTCAGCAAGCTTTGACCGCACCGCTTGAGAGTCGAGGACCCTCTCGGCTCGTTCCGCGAATCGGGCCGAATCGAAAACCGTCATTCGGGTCCAAATGGAGGTCACCCCGAGAGTGAACGTGACAAAGGAGAGGATTGCGCAGACGATCGAGCCCAGCTGACGAGCGGTTGGTTTTCGCGTTCGTGCGCCTGATTGTTCGCCTGCTGCAGTGGTTATTCGTTACACCTTCGCCCTCGGACTGAGAAACTCTGCCACACCGTTGGTCGATTTCAGTCCGTTATGTGGCCTCCTCAGCAGGCGCGGGTGGTGTTTGGCAGGATGGTGGCCCCGCTGCTTGGCGGGATTGAAAGGATTCTGATGCAGCTCGGCATGGTCGGTCTTGGGCGAATGGGTGCAAACCTCGTTCGTCGTCTCGTTCGTGATGGCCACACCTGCGTGGTGTTTGATGTCGACGCAGCAGCGGTTGCAGCGCTGGCAGCCGAGAGCGATGCCATTACTGGTGCAAGTGATCTTGCTGACTTTGTCTCGAAACTTGATGTTCCTCGCGCGGCATGGGTGATGGTTCCGGCTGCATATGCCGGTGGCACAGTGAGCGATCTCGCAGCGCTGATGGAATCGGGCGACATCGTCATCGACGGCGGCAACACCTACTACCGAGATGATGTCGATCGTGCTGAAGCTCTCGCGCCGAAGGGTGTCCACTATGTCGATGTGGGAACGAGCGGCGGCGTCTTTGGTCTTGACCGTGGTTTTTGTTTGATGATCGGTGGCGAGGACGACATCGTCACCCATCTCGAACCGATCTTCCGCACGATCGCCCCTGGCGTCGGCGATGCAGAACGCACGCCGGGTCGCACGGGCGAGTTCACTCCTGAAGAACAAGGTTGGCTGCATTGCGGTCCAGCCGGTGCCGGCCACTTCGTCAAGATGGTGCACAACGGCATCGAATATGGGCTCATGGCTGCCTACGCCGAAGGCCTCAACATTCTTAAGCACGCCAATGCCGGCAAAGTTGCTCGTGAGAACGATGCAGAGACAACACCGCTGCGTGAGCCGAAGTACTACCAATACGACATCGACATTGAGTCAGTCGCTGAAGTGTGGCGCCGCGGAAGCGTGGTTGCTTCGTGGCTTCTTGACCTCACTGCAGCAGCGCTTGTTGAAGATCCACAACTCGACACGTTTGCAGGACGCGTGAGCGATTCAGGTGAAGGCCGCTGGACAAGCCTTGCCGCTATCGATATCGGTGCACCGGCTCCTATCTTGACGACATCGCTCTATGAGCGGTTCACTTCGCGCGGCGAAGCTGACTATGCCGACAAGTTGCTGTCGGCGATGCGCAAGCAGTTCGGTGGTCACGACGAGAAGCCGGCGAGTGGCAACTGAACCTGTTGCTGACGGCTCGGTTGTCGTCTCGACAATTGATGACATTGCGGCAGTCACGCTTTCGGCGGGACAAACAGTCTTCTCTGTTCTTCCTGAAGTCGGTTTGGTTGGCGCGTCACTGACGCATAAAGGTCGTGAGTACCTCGACTTTCATGGTGGACCGGTTGCTGCTCGTGAAGGACACACCGCCGGGGTTCCGTTGCTGGCTCCTTGGGCAAACCGTTTAGCGGGCTCTTCGTATCGAGTTGGTTCGAAAAGCGTTGATCTGGAGAACCTTTCTCTCCATCGGGATGCAAACGGACTTCCGATTCATGGGCTCTTTGTTGGTCGATCGGGTTGGGAACTTGTGTCGGTGAAGGGGCAGCCCGGATCGGCCTCGATGGTTGCGGCATTCAATGCGGCTGCAGACGAAGACGTCATGGCGGCATTTCCATTCCCGCATGAGCTCACCGTTGGCTTCACCGTGACGCCCGGTCGATTGATGGTCTCAACCACGGTTACCGCCACAGGACGACGAACAGTGCCGGTCAGCTTTGGTTGGCATCCGTATTTCCGCCTGCCCGACGTCGATCGAGGTCGGGTGAGGTTAGGGATGCCGTCGCGCACCCGTCTTGTGTTGGATGGACGTGGCATTCCCACGGGTGAAGAACGTGCTGAATCTGCTTCGATCGTGAAGCTGGCGGGTACCGAGTATGACAATGCCTATCGATTGGGTCGTGACCGCCAGTTGCTATTGGCTTCAGGTCGTCGCCGTCTTACCGTTGTTTTTGATCGCAACTATCCCTACGCGCAGATCTATTCCCCAGCCGGGGCAGACTTCATAGCACTCGAGCCGATGACGGCTCCCACGAATGCGCTCTGTCAGGGAACCACGCCCATGGTTGCTCCCGGCGAACGCTTCACCGCTCGTTTTGTCGTTTCTCTTACTTGAACTCAGGAGTTCACATGTCTGACGCACCACAGCCGATCGAACAATCCAGTGAATGGTGGGAACTCGCTGCGCATCAGGCCGAAATCGCCGATGTGCACCTGCGCGAACTCTTTGCTTCAGACCCGACTCGCGGAGATCGTCTCAACCTTGAGGTGGGGGATCTCTACGTCGACTACGCGAAACACCGCCTTAACGACGAAACATTGTCCAAGTTGTTTGCGCTTGCTCGTCGGGCCGATGTTGAAGCTCTTCGAGACGCAATGTGGGCCGGCGAACACATCAATGTCACGGAAGATCGTGCGGTATTGCACATCGCACTCCGCGCGCCAAAGGGTGTTGTATTTACCGACGAAGGTCGCGACGTCGTCCCCGATGTGCACGAGGTACTTGATCGCATGGCGTCGTTCTCAAACCGCGTGCGATCGGGCGAGTGGGTCGGCCATACGGGTAAGCGCATTCGTGCGGTGATCAACATCGGAATCGGTGGCAGCGATCTTGGTCCCCGAATGGCGCATCAAGCGCTTTTGCCTTACGCCCAGGAGAACATTGATGTTCGATTCGTATCGAATGTCGATGGCACCGAGTTCTATGAACTGACACGCGATCTTGACCCGGCCGAGACATTGTTCATCATCGCGTCGAAAACATTCACGACTCTCGAAACAATGACGAACGCACAAAGTGCACGCGCATGGGCCCTCGCATCACTTGGTGACGATGCGGCAATTGCAAAGCACTTCGTTGCTGTCTCGACGAATGCCGCAGAGGTCGAGAAGTTCGGCATTGATACCAACAACATGTTTGGTTTCTGGGACTGGGTTGGCGGACGGTACAGCTATGACTCAGCAATTGGGTTGTCGCTCATGATTGCTATCGGTCCTGACAACTTCACCGAAATGCTTGAAGGGTTTCGTCTTGTTGACGAGCACTTCCGAACAGCCCCGATGGAACGGAACTTGCCGTTCATTCTCGGACTCATTGGTGTTTGGTACAACAACTTCTTTGGGGCACAAACGCTCGCGGTACTTCCCTATAGCCATTACCTCGCGCATCTCACGCCGTACTTGCAGCAATTGGCAATGGAGAGCAACGGAAAGTCAACTGACCGCTGGGGCCGCACCGTGGGCACGCAGACCGGAGAAATTGTTTGGGGTCAGCCCGGCACGAATGGGCAGCACGCGTACTACCAACTGATTCATCAGGGTACGAAGTTGATTCCCGCTGACTTCATTGGGCTTGTGTCACCCGCGCATGAGGTTGGCGGGCATCAGGACATCTTCATGGCGAACTTCTTCGCTCAACCTGAAGCACTCGCATTCGGTCGAACCGCAGAACAGGTTCGTGCCGATGGCGTCCCTGAAGCGCAGATCGCTGCACGAACCTTTGCGGGCAATCACCCAACCACATCAATCTTGGTTCCTGAACTTTCACCCAAAGTTCTCGGGCAACTCATTGCGACCTATGAACACAAAACGTTCGTGCAAGGCGCGGTGTGGGGAATCGACTCGTTCGATCAGTGGGGCGTCGAGTTGGGCAAGAAACTCGCACAGGCAATTATCCCCGAACTCACTGCCGACACTGCGCCCGCACTGACGCATGATTCCTCGACGAGTGAGCTGATTCGCCGCTACCGCAAGGGCCGCGGCCGGGCGTAATCCTGGCCCGGGACAGCAGTCCTCGGAGCGTGGCAGACTCCTCCGTCCACGGGCGAGGAGACTGACGGATGAAGGTTCTGGGTATCGATATCGGGGGCACTGGCATCAAGGGTGCAGTCGTCGACACCAAGAAGGGCCATCTGGTCACCGATCGCCTTCGCCTGCTCACGCCCGAGCCCGCAACGCCCGATGCCGTCGGTATGACTGTTGCCGAAATCGCGAAGCACTTCGAGTGGACAGGTCCAATCGGGTGCACCTTCCCAGGCGTCGTAAAGGGCGGAACGGTTTTCACCGCTGCCAACGTCGACAAGTCCTGGATCAATGCCGATGCATCTCGAATCATCAGCGATGCAACTGGTTGTCCCGTAACCATGGTGAACGATGCCGATGCTGCTGGTGAAGCGGAAACTCGCTTTGGCGCGGCTCGAGGAAAGTCGGGCGTCATCCTCACAATTACATTGGGTACAGGTATCGGTTCTGCACTCATGATCGATGGAACACTTGTGCCGAATACGGAACTTGGTCACCTGTGGCTTCGTGGCGGCGACGCAGAAAAATGGGCGGCCGCGTCAGTTCGCGAACGGCTGGAACTCGACTGGGCCGAATGGACAGCCCGTGTTGATGAGTACCTGTGCTCGGTTGAGAAACTGTTCTGGCCTGATTTGTTCATCATCGGTGGAGGTATATCGAAGAAGGCCGACAAGTTCATCCCGAACCTGACTTGTCACACCCCGGTTGTGGCCGCGTCGCTCCGCAATGCCGCCGGCATCGTTGGTGGCGCACTAGCGGTGCATCGTCACCGCGAGAAGCACGGAACCGATGGTCAGTCACACGTAAGTAAAAAGAAGTAGTTCGCTGGCTCTCAGCGAGTTTGAAGTTCTTTCGGCAAATGCGAAGTGTCGGAGAATCGAAACAAACTGAATGAAAGCGATGATGCAATGTGCATTGGTCGCACGACACTGATTGAGCCGTGGAATGCAACGAATCGTTCCCATTCCCACGGGACAGGTTCGATGCCGAGTAGATGGCCAAGGCTGACTGCGTTTGCTCCCGAGTGGGCGACAAAGACGATTCGCGGTCCTTCATGGTTCATCTTCCACAGCGGCGGGAAACCACGGGCCCGAGTGCAGCCGACGTCTGAGAGAAAATCAGTGAGTCCGCCGACGACGCGTTCATGAAACTCAAGAAATGACTCTGCGCCGGGGATTGCTTCCCATTGCTCATTGAGCGGTCGACTTCGTTGTTCGGCAAACGCTTTCTCGATCACTTCTGACGGCGTACCTTGCCAAACTGGTGCGCGGATTTCAGCGATCCAATTGTGGGTTTCCGGCTCGAGACCGAACGCGTCGATGAGTGGCTGTGCGGTTTGTTGTGCGCGAATCAGCGGCGACACGACAAGGCGGTCGATCGGAAGATCAGTGAAGAACGAGGGAAGAAGCTCGGCCTGACGGTGTCCGACGTCGGTGAGCACCGGGTCATCGACGCCGCCTCCATCGAGTTCCCACTGGGGTTGTCCGTGTCGGATGAAGATCAGTTCCATATCTTTTTCTTTGTGTTAACCGCGACCAGGTCGTCGGCGATGGCGATTGGTCCAACAGCCGCGGTGCCAATGGCGGCGTAGGTCTGGTGCATCAAGAGGCACAGCGACAATGTGTCCGGTGCCAGAAGGTATGTCTTGGTTGCATCCGGGACACAGGTAGGCCTTCGTTGCTTCATACGGCTGCACGCGTCGAACCTCAACCTCGAGTCCCATCGGATCGCGTTCTGGTTCCTTCGCCATATCAACCGAAGAACGCCCAGATGATCAGGCCCAGGCAGATAGCCATGGCAGCGCCAACCATGAAGTAGTCGAACGATGAACGTCGTTGTTTGCGATGCGGATTGAATCCCACTTCCCAAGTATTCCTTGTTCCGAGCCTGTTACCGCGCGTAACCCCCCACTCATTGCGCTGGTAGCCTCAAAAGTATGCGTACCCCCCGAATTCTCGCTGCCGGTTTGACGCTGGTTTTCGGTGTAACGCTTGTCGCCGCTTGCTCAGGTGGCACTTCTTCACCCGCTGCCCCTGCCGACGATGCCGCCCTTGTTCAAGGCCAGAAGATTTATTCGCAGAATTGTGCAAGTTGCCATGGGGCTTCGGGGCAGGGTGGCTATGGCCCCAAACTGGCAGGCGTTGTCGCGGTGAAGTACCCGAACATCGACGATCAGATCGCGTTGATCGCCAACGGTAAGGGCGCTATGCCCGGTTTCTCGAAGCAGCTGAGCGCCGAGCAGATCACGTCCGTCACGCGTTACACCCGCGAGGTTCTCGGAACAAACTAACGGATCGTTTGTACTTCAGTACAAACGACCCGTGCGCAGTGTGTTGAATCGTTCGTAATGTCGTCGCCTCGGCGGTATCGATCGCCCTTCGTTCAGTTGTTACTCGCGGAGGTTCGATGCTCGCCACTATTTCTTCGGCGACGTTGTCGGGTATTGATGGCGTTCCGGTCACCGTCGAAGTCCACGTTGCGAACGGATTGCCTGGCTTCACCGTTGTTGGTCTTCCCGATGCGTCATGTCGTGAGGCCCGCGATCGAGTGCGCGCAGCGTTACTGACATCGGGGTTCGCCTGGCCAGATCGTCGAACCACGGTGAACCTTGCGCCGACCTCACTTCGAAAAGTTGGTTCTTCGCTCGATCTTGCGATCGCTATGGGTGTCTTGGTCGCGAGCGAACAACTTCCACCCGAGGTTGTTGTCGATCGGGCCTTTCTTGCTGAGCTGGGGCTCAATGGTTCGCTTCGTCACGTGCCGGGAGTTTTGTCGCTCGTTGCGTCGTGTCCGCAGTCGGAAATCGTTGTAGCACCAACATCACACTCTGAAGCGGCACTCGTTGAGCCATCCGTGATTCGTTGTGCACCGGAGTTACGGACGCTCGTCGATGCCCTTACTGCAGAGGCGCCGTGGCCTCGGCGGCCCGACGAACTCTTTGTTGCGCCTGCTGCGAATGGGCCTGACATGGCCGAGGTGAGGGGACATCCACTCGCTCGATTCGCAATCGAAGTCGCTGCCGCTGGCGGACACCATCTCTTAATGGTCGGCCCTCCGGGGTCAGGTAAGACGATGTTGGCTGAGCGTTTGCCAGGGCTGCTGCCCGATCTTGATCACGCCACTGCATTCGACGCCACACGAGTTCATTCGGCGGCGGGGGAGCCGCTCGTTGGCGGGCTTGTGCGCAGACCACCGTTGCGCGCGCCGCATCACGGGATGAGTGCAGTAGCGATGGTCGGCGGTGGGACGCATCGAGTTCGCCCTGGCGAGATCTCGCTTGCCCACGGTGGTGTGTTGTTTCTCGATGAAATGGGCGAGTTCGGCGCAGTCGTGCTTGATTCCCTTCGCCAACCACTCGAAGAAGGCGTGATCCGCCTTGCCCGTGCCGAGGCGCGAGTTCAACTTCCTGCACGGTTCCTTCTTGTTGGAGCGATGAACCCCTGTCCATGCGGTGAAGGTGTGGTGCCCGCAGCGTGTCGATGCACTGATCGTTCTCTCGAGCGGTATCGGCGGCGATTGTCGGGGCCTTTGCTCGATCGTTTCGATCTGCGGATCGATGTTCATCGTCCGGATCCGCATCAGTTGCTTAGCGGGGAGCGCGCCGAATCGACCTCGGCCGTTGCGGAACGTGTCCGTATTGCTCGCGGTCGAGCCAATGATCGCGGAGTCCGCTGCAACGCCGAGCTCTCAACTGGAGCGCTCGAACGAACGGCACCGCTCACGGCCGAGGCCTCAGCGCTTATCGAACGTTCGTTGGAGTCGGGTCGACTCTCTGCCCGAGGAATGCGCCGGGTGTGGAGGGTTGCGCGCACGATCGCCGATCTCGAAGGTCATGACACTGCGATCACTGCCGAACAGGTAGCCAGTGCACTGCATCTGCGGAGTGACCCGGCATTTCTCGCGCGTGCGGTGGCGAGTTAAGTGAGTTCGTCGAAACTCCCGGATGAAGCGTGGGTGGTGGCGCTCTCGAGTCTTCCCGGTGTCGGGCCTTCTCGGCTGCGTTGGCTACTAAAACAAGGTGAGCCGGAGGCCGTATGGCATCAAGTTCGCAGTGGTTTGCTTCGGGCTGTTGCTCACGATGAAAGCGTCCGAATTCCATTGGCAATTCTTCAGCAGTGGAGCGATGCCGCGAACTCGGTAGATCTCGCCACCTATTGGAACGCGCATGTCGAGGCCGGCGTGGGTGTAATGACTCGCTGGTCGGCTTCGTTTCCTCGCGAACTTGCCGATGATGACGATGCGCCCGTCGTGTTGTTTTGGTTGGGTGACATCGATCTGCTTGCTGGTACCCGTGTAGCAATCGTTGGAACTCGTCGGGCAACTCGTTATGGCATCGATGTCGCCAACGGGTTCGCCCGCGAACTTTCACTCGCTGGCATTTCTGTGGTGTCCGGTTTGGCATTGGGAATCGATGGCGCTGCGCATGCAGGTGCACTCGCGGTCGATGGCGCTCCTCCGATCGCAGTTGTCGGAAGCGGTCTCGACCGCATTTATCCGAGAGCCCACCGCGCGCTATGGCGAGCGGTGGCCGAACGCGGTGTTGTCCTTAGTGAATATCCCCTCGGCGCCCCGGCGGTTGCATGGCAATTTCCTGCTCGAAATCGGATCATTGCGGCATTGTCCGATGCTGTCGTTGTAGTCGAATCGCAATCAACCGGTGGTGCACTCGGCACTGCTGTTGAGGCAGCCCGACGAGGCCGCACTGTCCTCGCAGTCCCTGGCCCTGTCACCGCGCCAAGTTCAGCCGGGACAAATCAATTGTTGTTTGATGGGTGTGGCCCAGCTCGCGATATTGGCGATGTGCTGCTTGCGCTCGGGCGCGAACCTGAGCGGCGGCGCACCGCCGCAGAGCAACGGCCGCGTCCAATTGGACAGGCCAAGAAGGCTCTTGATTCATTGCCGTGGCAGGCGGTACCCGTTGAACACGTCCTCGTTTCAACCGGTCTTTCTCTGGGCGAGGCAATGCTGGTGCTCGAGCAACTTGAGTCCGATGGGTGGGTCTCTCTGCGTGCCGGATGGATAGAACGTATCGGTCGAGGGGGAGCTCAATGACGATGTGCGCCACGATCGCCAAGCATCCAAGTGAATGTTCATTGTTCGCCGTTACAGTTTTGTTTGTGACTGGTGAAGCAGATGCGTGGTTTCTCGACGAGTTTCAGGCGTCGCTTACCTCTGTGTCTGCCGCGACCCTGCGCGCCTACAGAAGTGATATCGATCAATTCGTTGAATGGGTTGCACGACAGGACATCGCATCTCCCGATGACGTAAGCCGTACAACGTTGCGGCGTTACATCGCGGCGATGACAACGCGAAACCTTGCTCGACGCACCATCGCCCGGAAGGCGTCGGCGTTGCGCCGATATTTCTCGTGGCTGGTTCGCAGCGGACACCTCACTGCCGATCCCTCAGCGGGGCTCAGTGCTCCTGGCTCGTCTGGCCGGCTTCCTCGTGTGCTGCGCGACGAAGAACTCATTCAAGTTCTCGATAACCCGCCGGGAACGACAGCGAATGACCCGCCGGCGATTCGTTCTCGTGACGATGCTGTCCTTGAACTCCTCTACGGCAGCGGCCTTCGTGTTTCAGAGGTGTGCGGTTTGCGTCCTGAAGATCTCGATCTCGCTCGCCGTCGAGTTGTTGTCTGGGGAAAGGGTTCAAAGCAGCGCGTCGTTCCCCTTAGCGCGCCTGCCGTCGAAGCACTGGAGCAATGGCTCGGTCATGGCCGGCGGGTAATGGCAACGGCTGCGTCCCCTTCCGACGCCGTGTTCCTGAATCGCAAAGGAACCCGTCTTGGTACGCGCGATGTTCGTCGACTTCTTGACCGCCGAGCACCATCACCAACCCACCCTCACGCGTTGCGGCACACGTTTGCGACTCACCTTCTCGACGGTGGTGCCGATCTTCGTGCGGTGCAGGAATTGCTCGGACATTCCGATCTCTCCACCACGCAGCACTACACCCACGTGAGCAAAGAACGATTGCGCACAGTGGTCGATTCAACTCATCCCCGCGCTTAGCAAGAGCACCCCTCGCACTCCTTCCCCGGTGACAACTTCGTACCGGAAGGACCGATGTGCGGTCAGTCTCTGCGTTTTTCCATGCGCATCCTTTCGCCCGCGGGCTTTGCATTTTCCTGGTGCTTGCTCAGATCTCGACGGCGTTGATTTGGACAACGGCGCCAATTGCGCACGCGACATCAACGTCGGTTGAGTACCGGCCACCAAGCGACGCGGAAATAGTTGATCGCTTTCGCCCGCCGCCTAGACCGTGGATGGCTGGAAATCGCGGCATTGATTACGGCACGAGTGCAGGTGCGCAGATCGGAGCATCAGCTGATGGGCGCGTGATCTTCGCCGGAGAGGTGGGCGGCGCGCTCCACGTCACGATCGAACACGCCGATGGATTGCGCACGAGTTCTTCGTTTCTTGCTTCGCTCACGGTCGCTGCGGGTGATCAGGTGCGTGCCGGTGATGTCATCGGCATCGCCGGTGGCCCATTCCATTTCGGAGTTCGTGCACAAGACGACACGTACCTTGATCCCGAGGCGTTGCTCGCAGGTTTGTTGCGACCACGAGCTCGTCTCGTGCCTGGCACTGATCAGGGGCTTGAACGTTTAGGCGCTCAAGAAAGACGCACGTTGCTTGATGTCTTTCTTGACACCGGTGCTGCTGCACTCTCGGCGACGTCAGCGTGGACTTCGCGAACAACTGCGCTCGTTTCGCACTATCTCATTGAACTGAATCCGACCACGCACGCGATGCGGACTCTTGACGCGTTCGCGAATTGGCTTCACGATCAAAAGACCTGCACGCCAACGGCAACGCCAGTACCTGTTCACCAATCGCGGCGAATAGTTGTATTGGTGAGCGGACTCGGAACTTCAAGTGACGCAAACACGGCGTGGGAGGTCGACACCAAATCGCTTGGATACGCCGATACCGATGTTGTGCGCTACTCCTACCAAGGAGGTCAGGCGCCGCGAGGTGGCATGGATCCGCCAGGCGCCGCCCGTTCAGTTTCGAGTCATCCGTTGAATGCGATTGCAACGCGCCCATTTGATTCGCTCGACAGTCAGCAGTCGGTCGGAACTTCTGCTGACCGTTTATCTGCGTTACTGCAGTCGGTGGCGGCGGCCCAGCCGGGAACGCCCATTGATGTCGTCGCCCATTCCCAAGGTGGCGTAGTCGCTCGTCTTGCGGTGGAACGTTCAGGCGCCGCGAGTCGGCTTCCCTCCGAGGTCGACACATTGGTCACGCTGTCGTCTCCGCAACAAGGCGCTCCGCTAGCTACGGCCGTTGTTGCTCTGGGTGAGAGTCCTGGAGGTGCAGCAGCGTTGTCTCAGATTCGCGCTGCCGGAGCGGCCGATGAACTCAGCAACCACCTTCCTGCAATCTCTGATCTGGCGGAGACCTCGCCGATCATTGATGAACTTCATCAGCGGCCGATGCCCGAAGGGGTCCGGTTTGTGGCGATCGGGGGATCGGGGGATCTTGTAGTGCCCGGGTCCGCCGCAATCGACCAGGCTGCTGATGCCAGCATCATTTTGCCGACCGATATCGGGAAAGAGGCCCACGGCACTCTTCCCTCAAGCCCGGCAGCCACAAGGGAAATCGGCCTTGCCGTTGCCGGGATGGGCCCGACCTGTCAGTCGCTCGGCTTGGCAACAAAGGCGTTCGTCACGGCCGAAACCATCAGATACGGCCAAACTGTGGCTGCGGCGAGCGCCGCGATAGCGGCTGGGGTGCTGCCGATTCCGCCGGCCGACTGAACCGCCGGCTGGTCAGTTGGCCGATTTTCCGGCCCTCCCATACACTCGGCACCCGGCCCGACGACTGTCGGGCATGTCGATCACCCGATTGGCATACCTCTACACACCCGCAGCCGTGCACCCCACGGTCGTCTCCCACTCGGGAAGACGCCAGCACGGGCCTGCGATCCTCCGAACCGATGGGAAGGAACACCCTCATGGCACCAGTTGTCACTATGCGCCAACTGCTCGATTCCGGCGTGCATTTCGGTCATCAGACCCGCCGCTGGAACCCGAAGATGAAGCGATTCATCCACGGCGAGCGCAATGGCATTTACATCATTGATCTTGAGCAGACGCTCGGCCGCATCGAAACTGCGTACAGCTTTGTGCGCGACCTCGTCGCCGACGGCGGCACGATCCTTTTTGTGGGCACCAAGAAGCAAGCCCAGGATCCGGTTCGTAGCTATGCAGACCGCTGTGGCATGCCCTATGTGAACGAGCGTTGGCTCGGCGGCATGCTTACCAACTTCCAAACCATGTCGAAGCGCGTCGCAAAGATGAAGGACTACCAGCGCATGCGCGACTCTGGTGATTTCGAAGCGATGCCAAAGAAGGAAGCCCTTCTCATCAGTCGCGAACTCGAGAAGCTCGAGCGCAACCTTGGCGGCATTCGCAACATGGAACGCCTTCCAAGCGCCATCTTTGTGCTCGACACCAAGAAGGAAGACATCGCCGTTACCGAAGCGAACAAGCTCGGTCTCCCGATCGTCGCTGTGGTCGACACCAATTGCGATCCCGACATCATCACCTACGTGATCCCGGGTAACGACGATGCCATCCGTTCCGCGAACCTCATGGCTCGCGTGATCGCCGACGCCGTCGACGAAGGTCGCTTCATTGCTTCGCGCAAGCGTGGCGCTGTTGCTCCTGAAGGCCCCGCTGTCGTTGAGCGCACGCCGGAAGAAGAAGCAGCACATGAAGCCTCTCAGGCCGATGCTCGTCGTCAGGCTGCTGAAGCTGCTGCTGCCCGCGAGGCACGTATCGCTTCCGAACGCGCGACTGCCGAAGAGGCGATCACGCAGACCGATCCAGCAAACGAAACCACGCAGGAGTCCTGAAAACCAATGGCTGAATTTACCGCCAAGGACGTCCAGAACCTTCGTCAGATCACTGGCGCCGGCATGATGGACGCCAAGAAGGCGCTCACTGAAAACGACGGCGACTTTGAAGCCGCCAAGCAGTGGTTGCGCGAGAAGGGCCTGGCCAAGGTGGCCAAGCTTGGCGATCGTGAGAATGCACAAGGTTCTGTCTGTGTCGTCGTCGACGGCTCAGTTGGCGCCATCGTGCAGCTCAAGAGCGAAACCGATTTCTCGGCCAAAGCCGCTGACTTCATTTCACTCGTTCAGGACATGACTGAAGCTGTTGTCGCCAAGGGCGTCGACGCACTTTCGGAGATGAACGACGAACTCGACGCACTGAAGATCGCCAAGAAGGAAAACATCGAATTCGGCACCGTCGTGCGATTCGACGCCGCTGGCGGCAACATCCTTGACTCCTACCTGCACTTACAGGACGGTCGTGGTGTCAACGCGGTTCTTGTTGAACTCGAAGGCGGCACCAAAGAGATCGCTCACGATCTTGCGGTGCACATTGCATTCTCAAAGCCGGCCTACCTCAACCGAGATGAAGTTCCGGCTGAGGATGTTGAGCGTGAGCGTCAAGCTCTTCTCGACATCACCAAGGCAGAAGGCAAGCCTGAAGCGGCCTGGCCGAAAATCGTCGAAGGACGCATCAACGGTTGGTACAAGGAGCAAGTGCTTCTTGAGCAGCAGTTCGTGCGAGACGACAAGAAATCGATCACTGATTTACTTGCCGGCGCAACGCTCGTCCGTTTCGCTCAGGTATTCATCGGAGCTTGATGGCCTCCGCGACCGCCCGCTGGTCGCGGGTCCTGTTGAAGGTTTCGGGCGAAGCGTTTGCTGGCGACGCCGGATACGGCATCGACGGCCATGTGGTGCAACGCATCGCTAAAGACATTGTCGACGTTCGCGCTGACCATCCCGACGTCCAGATTGCCATCGTTGTCGGTGGCGGAAACATCTGGCGCGGGATGGCAGGTGCTGGCGCTGGCATGGATCGTGCCCAAGCCGACTACATGGGCATGCTTGCAACAGTGATCAATGCGCTTGCATTGCAAGACACGCTCGAGCAATTGGGTCAGCCCACTCGAGTGCAGTCCGCTATCCAGATGGCGCAGGTTGCCGAGCCCTACATTCGTCGCCGTGCGGTTCGACACCTTGAAAAGGGTCGAGTCGTGATCTTCGCTGGCGGAACCGGCAATCCGTTCTTCACGACTGATACCACCGCCGCATTGCGGGCAGTCGAGATCGAAGCCGGTGTGCTGCTCAAGGGCACACATTCGGGCACCGACGGCATCTATACCGATGACCCTCGCACGAATCCCGAGGCCACAAAGCTTGAGGAAGTTACCTATCTCGACGTACTGAACCAGGGCCTTCGCGCCATGGATTCCACGGCAATCACGCTGTGTATGGACAACAATTTGCCCATCGTTATGTTCGATCTCACCGGCGAAGGCAATGTGCGTTCGCTGCTTGAGGGCGGTTCGGTCGGTACCCTCGTCCGTTGAGGCGGTCGCTGGAGACCCCGTCGCTCTCTTCGATATCTCCTGGAGTGTTCCGATGACATCAGAGATGGCCGATCTGCTCCTCGCAGAAACCGTCGAGAAAATGAAGAAGGTCGTCACGCACACACGTGCGGACTTCTCCTCGATTCGAACGGGTCGTGCGGCACCCGCGCTCGTTGAAAAGATTCCGGTCGACTACTACGGCTCCGAAGTGCCGTTGCAGCAGATTGCTGGCTTCAACGTTCCTGAAGCGCGCCAGTTGCTCATTACTCCGTATGACAAAGGTGCCATTGGCGCGATCGAGAAGGCGTTGCAGCAGTCTGACCTTGGTCTCAATCCAAGCAATGACGGAATCTCAATTCGTCTTTCGTTTCCTCCCCTGACTGGCGAGCGTCGCAAAGAACTCGTGAAGGTCGTCAAGAACATGGCCGAAGACGGGAAGATTGCGCTGCGCAATCAGCGCCGTTCGACTCGCCAGGAACTTGAAGCGCTTGAGAAGGGCGGAGACCTTTCGAAAGACGAACTTGAACGAGCTGAAAAGGAACTCGACAAAATCATCCACAGTCACGAAGCCGAAATCGGCGAGGCGTTGGGTGCCAAAGAAACCGAGTTGATGGAGGACTGATGGCTTCTGACGATCTATCCCGCGAACCGAGAGCACCTGGTGATCCTGAAGAAGTTCGGATCATCACCGCCGATGAAATCGCCGAAGCTTCGAACCGTCCCGACGTGGCCACTCGACTTCCCGAGCGTGAACTTCCGCCGCCTCCGCCGCCGGTCATGAACGTGGGACCGCCAACGGGCGAACACGAAATGCCGCACTGGACCGAACCGGCAACGGGTCAGGTTCCTGCCGTCGTTATTGGCGACAACCCTGTCGATGAGGACCGCGCGTCAATGGCCGACACACCGCGTTGGCGCAGTGAACACGACACCACGGATCACGGAGACCCTCTCGCCGATCTCGCGGCGTCGGAACCCGAAGAAGTAGTCGTCGAACGTCTTGGGGCGCTCGACACCGATGAACGCATTTCCGACGAGGCGTATCTCAACTTCGACGATGTCGAACTCGACCCACAATCTCGTCGCCGCGGTTCACGTCGTGGTCGGTCTGCTCGAGCGTCTCGTGAAAAAGTCGATCCGTTGGCCGCGATCCTGCTTCCGCCCGATCTTGTTGGCCCGTCTGCCGCTGCGCCACCTCCGCCTCCAGCTGCTGACCGCGCCGAACGCGTGCCGGCACCGAAGGATTCCGAAACGGCGCCCGTTGCCTCGAAGTCGCGCAATGTCCCGATAGCTGCTGCTGTCGGTATCGGAATGGCGATTGTCGCAGCACTGTTGTTCAAAGCTGGACCCCTGCCGGCGCTACTTCTCATTGAAGTGGTCCTTGTCGCTGCAGGTTTTGAATACTTCGGGGCGATGCAAAAGAGTGGGTTCCGACCCGCAACGTTGCTTGGTCTTGCTGCAATTGCAGCGTTGCCGCTTGCGGCGTACTGGAAGGGTGAGTCGGCGATTCCCGCGATCATCTTCCTCACGTTTCTCTTCGGCATTGTTTGGTACCTGAGCAGCGCCAGTGGCCGGGCTCGTCCCACCGCAAATCTCGGTGTCACCCTGATCGGCGTGGTTTGGGTGGGCGTCTTTGGAAGTTTCGCCGCGCTGATTGTCAACATTCCCGCTCAAGGCGTAAGTATTCTCCTTGTAGCCGTTGTTGCGGCAGTAGCCACCGACGTTGGTGGATTCTTCTTCGGTCGGGCAATGGGAAGAAGTCCGTTGAGTGCGATCTCTCCGAACAAGACTGTCGAAGGTCTTGTTGGCGGAATGGCTGCAACGGTCCTTGCTGTCTTTGTTTTTGTCGTCCTGCTTGGCGTGAGTTCGATGGGTGTCGGCACGGCGTTAGTCGTTGCGGTGGTCCTCGCCGTCGTTGCGCCACTGGGTGATTTGGCTGAGTCAATGTTCAAGCGTGACCTTGGTCTGAAGGACATGGGCTCGCTCATCCCCGAGCACGGCGGTCTCCTCGACCGATTTGATGCGCTGTTGTTCGTCCTGCCCACGATCTATTACTTGGTGAAGATTTTCGGATTGGGCTGATCCCGCGGGGAATCACGCACCCTCTCTCGGTAGGCTGAACCCCATGTCGCTGACTCGAGTCGCTCTCGCTGGTTCTACCGGTTCGATCGGCACGCAGGCGCTCGAGGTCATCGAAGCCGAAGCTGACCGTTTCGAACTCAGCGCCATTGGGGCCACCGGCCGCCAGCCAGAAGTGGTCATCGAACAAGCCCGTCGCTATCGCCCTTCGGTTGTTGCGATTAGCGACCCCGAGGCGGCGCGCTCGATTGCAGCGGAACTGCCAGGTATTGAAGTTCGGGCTGGTAGCGACGCAATGGCGAGCCTCGCGCTTGAGGCCGATGTTGTCGTGAACGGTGTCGTGGGGTTTGCCGGTCTGTCGGTAACTCTGGCAACGCTCGAGGCCGGCCGACGCCTTGCACTGGCGAACAAAGAGTCGCTCATTGCCGCTGGTCCAGTCGTGCAGGTGGCGCGCCGTACACCCGGTGCCGAGCTCGTTCCTGTCGACAGCGAACATGGCGCGATCCATCAGTGTCTTCGCGCCACCGACAACAAGAACCGCGTTGCTCGATTGCTGCTCACCGCGAGCGGCGGACCATTCCGTGGCCGAACTGCTGACGATCTCGCAAATGTCACGATTGAAAATGCCCTCGCTCATCCAACCTGGAGCATGGGTCCAAAGATCACTATCGACTCTTCGACACTGATGAACAAGGGTCTCGAAGTCATCGAAGCCCATGAACTCTTCGGAACACCTGCAGGCGATGCTGGGTACGGCATCGGTTTCGATGACATTGATGTTGTGGTTCACCCGCAGTCAGTTGTGCACTCCATGGTTGAGTTCACTGACGCATCGACGATCGCCCAGCTTTCAACTCCCGATATGCGTCTCCCGATTGGCTACGCGCTTGCGTGGCCAGATCGCATCTCCACTCCGTTCGGAAGAATTGACTGGACCACTCTTGGTCGTCTCGATTTTGAACCACCTGATTTCGAAGTATTCCCGTGTCTTGCCCTTGCCTACGCGGCGGGTCGAGCAGGCGGCACCGCGCCGGCATGGATCAGTGCTGCCAACGAGGTTGCGGTTGAAGCCTTCCTTGAAGGCCAGATCGCATGGCGCGACATTGCCGCAGCAATTGCTGCCACGCTTGATCGGCACGATGGTGCCCCGGCAACCGATGCGGCTGCAGTTATCGATGCCGACTCGCAGGCCCGACGTATTGCTCATGAAGAACTCAACTCTTTCGCTTCGGTGGTGCGCTGATGACAACGTCCTCAATTCCAAACGAAACTGAGCAGGGAGATTCGGGAGAATCTCCTCGCCCGTCCTTTCTTGATCGGATATTCGGCAACCAGTTCGTTCTGCTCGGACTTCTTCTAACGCTTCTGGGCTGGGTTGCGCTTACTCGTATCTGGTTGTTCGTATTGATTGTTGCCATCGTTGCGTCGGTCTTTCTGCACGAAATGGGCCATTTTCTTATGGCGAAACGCAATGGCATGAAGGTCACTGAGTTTTTCATTGGCTTTGGCCCGCGTGTGTGGTCATTCCGTCGCGGTGAAACTGAATACGGCCTCAAACTCGTGCCCGCCGGAGCGTATGTGCGCATCATCGGCATGCATGGCCTTGAAGAACTCGACGAGTCCGACGAAGAGGCTCGGACCTACCGAGCGCAGTCGTATTGGCGGCGCATGCCAGTAGTTCTTGCTGGCCCGATGGTGAATATCGTTCTGGGTCTTGTGCTGCTCGTTGTTGTGTTCGCCGGGTTTGGACATCTGTCGAAAGACAAGTGGAAAGTCGACACCGTCTCGTCAGGGTCTGCTGCCGCGAATGCAGGACTCCAGCCCGGCGATCAAATCATTGCGTTCAACGGGCAGCCCGTTGGTGCATTCGGCGATTTCACGAGCATCGTGCGCGCGCAAGGTGGTTCCGCTGGCGAACTCACAGTGCAACGTGGCAATGAACAACTCTCTCTCCCCACAAAAATCGGTTGGTCACTCAATGCCGACGGCGCACGTGCACTCGAGCCACTAGTTCCCGGCGATCGGGTCACGAAGGTTGGCGAGGTTTCGGTGTCGTCGTATGCCGAAATGCAGGCCGCACTTCAACGAGTCCTTGGTCCAGTCACGATCACATTCGACCGTAATGACCGCGCCTTCACGACGACTATCGATGGGCCCATCGCAATGCCAGTCGATGGATTCCGCGGATTTCTCGGCGTGAGCCCAGGTTCGGTAATGGTGCATGCCGGCATCGTTGAAGCAACAGGCCAAGCCGTCGGAGCATTCGGTGACACGGTTGTCGGCTCGGTCCAAGGAATGGGCCGCATCTTCTCGCCTTCCGGGATCAGCAAGTTGGCCTCCCAGGTAGCCAATGGCGGAGCTTGGGACGCAACTTCTAATTCATCGGTCGAACCGGTGAATTCGGGATCGGGGAGTTCTTCGGGCTCGAGTTCATCCGCATCCTCAAACGTGGATCGTCCGATGTCTCTTCTCGGCATTGTGAACGTCGGTACCCAACTCGGCGAGCAGGCGGGCTGGGCCGGAGTTCTTGCGCTGCTCGCGACAGTCAACATTTTCCTCGGCCTCATCAACCTCGCACCGATTCTGCCGTTCGACGGTGGCCACATCGCCGTTGCGACTTACGAAGAGATCCGCAGTCGCATTTCGGGCAAGGCCTACCGCGTGAACATGGCCAAACTCATGCCCGTCACCTACATCGTGGTCTTGCTCATGGTGGGGCTCTTCGCGTCCACGCTGTATCTCGATGCCGTGGACCCCGTAAAACTCTCGCCGTAGCCCTAACCTCATCACCGTGAGCGATCTTTCCCCCCAAACCCGGTATCCACGACGTGCAACCCGTCAGTTGCATGTCGGTGACGTTGCCGTGGGTGGTGGCGCGCCAATCTCGATCCAGTCGATGACGACCACCAAGACGGCCGACGTCGAAGGCACGCTGCAACAGATCTATGCACTCGCTGGTGCCGGTTGCGACATCGTGCGTTGCACGTGCAACGAACAAGAGGCCGCCGAAGGACTTGCACACATTGTTCCGCGTTCGCCGTTGCCGATTATCGCTGACATTCATCATCAGTACCGACGAGCGCTTGAAGCGATGGAAGCGGGTGTTCAGGGTCTGCGTTTGAACCCCGGCAACATTCGCCGACCCGAACACATCAAGGCGGTTGCGCTCGAGGCGAAGGACCGCGGCATCCCGATTCGTATTGGCGTGAATGGTGGCTCGCTCGATCCCGAGTTGTACGAGAAGTGTGGCGGCAAAGTCACCGCCGAAGCCATGGTCGAATCAGCCAAGCGCGAACTCGCATATTTCGAAGAGGTCGGTTTCGACAACGTAAAGATTTCGGTCAAGGCATCGAACGTCGCATTGATGATTGATGCGTACCGATTGCTTGCCGACACGGTCGACTATCCACTGCATCTTGGTGTCACCGAGGCGGGTCCGCCTCCTGCAGGGCTCGTAAAGGCAACCGCCGGCATGGCCACGTTGTTGGCCGAAGGAATCGGCGACACCATCAGGTATTCGCTCACTGCCGATCCTGTGGAAGAAGTTCGCGCTGGTCGTTGGTTGCTTGAAAGCCTTGGTCTGCGCGAACGACGCGGTCTTGATCTCATCGCATGCCCATCGTGTGGCCGCGCTGAAGTCGATGTCATCGAAGTTGCTGCACGTGCACAGGATGCGCTTACCGATTTGAACATTCCCATCCAGGTCGCGGTCATGGGTTGTGTCGTGAATGGTCCCGGCGAGGCCCGCGAAGCCGATCTCGGTATTGCTGCTGGGCGCAAGCGTGGTCATCTGTTCGTAAAGGGCGAGGTCGTAAAGGTCGTTCCCGAACCTGAGATGGTCGAAGCACTTGTGGAATGGGCGCAGATCATTGCCGACGGGGGAGTCGAAGAAGCGCTTCGCCGTAAGGATGACAGAGCGGCGGCTGAAGCTGAAGCCGATCGCATGGCGTTGCTCGACGATAAGGGCGAGGATGCCAATAACGCTGAAGAGCGCATTCAGATCATTCGCAAACTTGACTGAGTAAGCGCAACCTCGCTGAGGGTGAAGAGGGTGTCGCCTAGCATCGTCACCCATGGCTAAGGCTCCCGTTCTCACCCCGCAGTCCGAAGATTTTCCGCGCTGGTACCAAGACATCGTTGCCAAGGCGGAACTTGCCGATAACGGCCCGGTACGCGGCACGATGGTCATCCGTCCTTATGGCTATTCAATCTGGGAACAGATGCAGGCCGAGGTTGATCGCCGCATCAAGCGCGCCGGTGCCAAGAACGCGTACTTCCCGTTGTTCATCCCTGAGAGCTATCTCAAGCGCGAAGCCGAGCACGTTGAAGGTTTCAGCCCCGAACTCGCAGTCGTCACTGTTGCTGGCGGCAAAGAACTTGAAGAGCCAGTCGTGGTTCGTCCGACATCGGAAACGGTTATCGGTGAGTTCATGGCCAAGTGGGTACAGAGCTATCGCGATCTTCCGCTGTTACTGAATCAGTGGGCCAACGTTGTTCGCTGGGAACTTCGCCCGCGAGTCTTTCTGCGAACGAGCGAATTCCTTTGGCAAGAAGGTCATACCGCCCACGTCAGTGAAGACGATGGTCGCCAGTACGCCGAACGAATCTTGCACGATGTGTATGAGTCATTCATGCGCGACGTTCTCGCGATGCCTGTTGTTGTTGGTCGTAAGACTGCAAAGGAACGCTTTGCGGGCGCAACCAACACCATGACGTGCGAAGCAATGATGGGTGACGGAAAAGCATTGCAAATGGGCACGAGTCACGAACTCGGTCAGAACTTTGCGAAGGCCTTTGACATTCAGTACCTCGACAACGAAGGAACCCAGCAACATGCATGGACAACTTCGTGGGGAGTTTCTACTCGCATGGTCGGTGGACTCATCATGTGTCACGGCGACGACAACGGTTTGCGCATTCCACCGGCACTCGCGCCTGTTCAGGTTGTTGTGCTGGCTGTTCGCGATGACGATGCCGTCATCGAACGTTGTCGCACGCTTGCCGGAGAACTCGCCGATGCTGGCGTACGCGTCGAACTCGATGTGCGCGTCGAAACGTCAATGGGTCGTCGTGCGACTGATTGGGAACTCAAGGGTGTTCCGGTTCGTCTCGAACTTGGCCCCCGAGATCTGACCGAAGGTGTCGTCACCCTGGCGAACCGTTTCACCGGAGCGAAAGACGCAGTTGCACTCAATGGCATCGCAGCCACTGTTACCGCCGCTCTTGATGCCGGTCAGGCTCAACTCCTTGCCGAGGCCACCGATCGTCGCAACTCGCGCACGGTTGATGTTTCCTCTATCGCTGAAGCCGCTGAAGCCGCTGCAACCGGATGGGCCCGAATCCCTTGGGCCAGCATGGGCACCGACGGCGAGACCGAACTGGCCAAGTCCAGCGTCACGGTGCGCTGTTTGGTGATGCCGGACGGCTCGCTGCCGGCTTCCGATAACGCCGACGGCGCCATTGCGATCGTCGCCCGCTCGTATTGACACCGCACTGATTCACGCCAAAAACCCCGTCTGAACTGGGGTTTCTTGCCCAAATCGATGGGTGAGTCGGACCCCCCGGGTGGTCGTTTCTGGGTCGAGGGGTCTACACTCATTCCATCGCAATCGTTCGGCAGTACTGACGAAGGCGTGGGCTTTTCGCCCACGCCTTTTGTTTCGGCCGAATTCAGGTTGCGGTGAACCTGCAGTCGGTGATCTTTGAAACCCTTTGGAAGGAGGCCAGCAATGAGCGTGTCCGCACGTGTACGAGCACTTATCGAACCATTGGTGGCCGCAGAGGGTCTCGAACTGTTCGATCTTGAGCAAGCTGGTCCCGTGCTCCGAGTCACGGTTGATCGTCAAGGTGGTGTCAGCATCGACGACATCACCAAAACGACCCGAGCAATCTCGCGAGCGATCGACGAACACGATCCCATTTCAAGCAGCTTCACGCTCGAAGTGTCCAGCCCCGGTCTTGAACGAGTACTGCGCACGCCTGCTCACTACGCGTGGGCGGTTGGTCGCACCGTTGCGGTCAAGACATTCCCGAATCACCCGGTTGGTCGTCGGTTCGCCGGCACCGTTACCGGTTCGACCGACACCACGGTCACCATTGCCCTCGACGAACCACTGGGGGAGAGCATCACGCTCAACCTTGGTGAAATCGAAAAGGCACGCACCACATTCGTCTGGGGTCCCGCACCCAAACCGGGAGGCCCCAAGAGCGGCGCGAAAACTGTGAAGCCGGCGAAAGCTGCGGCGAAAACTACGAAGTCTAAGAAGGACGCTTCGAACGCGTCCCCCAAGGAAGAGAAGGTCCAGTCGTGATGAACTCCCCTGATCTCATCGAGGCACTCCAGGCACTTGCCGTCGACAAGGGAATCTCGATCGACACGCTGTTTGGCGCACTCGCCGACGCGTTCGAATCCGCTTACAAGCGGCTGCCAGATTCACAGGAATATGCGTGGGTCATCATCGATCCCGATACCGGCGAAGTTCGTGTGATGGCGCAAGCCCTCGACGACGACGGCATCCCTGAAGGCGAAGAGTTCGATGTCACCCCGCCGCCCGAGGTGTGGGGTCGTGTTGCTGCGCAAACGATGAAGCAGGTCATGAACCAGCGCATTCGTGAAGCCGAGCGCGAAATGAAGTACGAGGAATACGCAGGTCGCGAAGGCGACATCGTTACCGGCATCATTCAGCAGACCGATGCGCGTTACACGCTGCTCGATCTCGGTCGCGTCGAAGCGCTTATGCCTCAGGCGGAACAGGTTCCCTACGAGCGTCCCGAGCCAGGTGCGCGCGTGAAGGCCTACATCGTCGAGGTTCGCAAGACCGCAAAGGGCCCGCAGATCGTCACGAGCCGTACGCACCCCGGTCTCATCAAGCGACTGTTCGAACTCGAAGTTCCCGAAATCGCCGACGGCGTTGTTGAAATCAAGGCCTGTGCTCGTGAACCAGGAGCACGCACCAAGATCGCTGTGTTGTCGAACGATTCCAATGTCGATCCCGTCGGCGCATGCGTCGGTGCTCGCGGCGCTCGCGTTCGCATGGTCGTCAACGAACTTCGTGGCGAAAAGATCGACATTGTTCCGTTCTCCGATGAACCGGCCGACTTCGTCATGAAGGCGCTGTCGCCGGCCAAGGTCAAGGAAGTTCGTATCCACGAAGACACCGGCACCGCCGAGGTCATCGTTCCCGACTACCAACTCTCTTTGGCCATCGGCAAGGAGGGGCAGAACGCTCGCCTTGCTGCTCGTCTCACTGGTTGGCGCGTCGACATCAAGTCCGAAACCCAACTCGCCGAAGAAGAGGCCTACGCCAATCAGGATTGGGCGGAAGGCGAATGGGTCGTCGACGCCGAAACTGGCGAACAGGTGTGGCAGCCCGCCGAAGGTGGCGAAGCAATGTCCGCCGAGGCCTACGCCCAAGTTGCTGAAGATGTTCAAGAGACCGAAGCCGAAGCAGAAGCCGAAGTTGTGGCCGAAGCCGAAGCCATTGTTGAGGCTGCCGAGGCAGAGGCTGCCGAAGAAACCGGATCGGAAGATCCGGCATAGTCGTCACCATTCCTCGCCCGACGCTGTGTCGTGCGAGGATAGAGACCCGTTCCGTGGCTGTGTCACGGAGGGTCGAGCCCATCTGACGCTTTGTTTGGTGGGTCCCGAACCACGATCACTGAGGTAGCAGTTGCCGTCCAACATCCGTGTGTACGAGCTGGCACGAGAACTAGGTCTCACCAACAAGGAGACCTTGGATCTGTGCGTCGCGCTCGGGATCGGCGTGAAGAGCCATTCCTCAAGCGTCGTCGAGCCTCAAGCTGACCGCGTTCGCCGCAAGGCCGAGCGTGAAGGTCTTGTGCGCGATGTGCAGCCTGAGGAACCAGAAGCTCCGGCCAAGAAGGCGGCGGCCAAGAAGACCGCAGCCAAGAAAGCTCCGGCCAAAAAGGCTGCAGCAAAGAAGACTGCCGACGAACCGGCCAAGGCTGCTGTCGCGCCCGCCGAACCGGAACCGGAAGTTGCTGACGTTCCCGTTGCCGAGGTCGAGACGGTTGCTCCTGCGCCCGAACCCACACCGGAACCCGCTCCTGCTCCTGCGCCCAAGCCGGCTGCACCGAAGCGTGTCATTTCATCATCGGGTAGTTCTGGTCCGCGTCGCGAAGCACCCGCTGCTCCGGCCGCGCCTGCTCCTGTGGCCGAGGCGCCTGTTGCACCTGCGCCTGTCGCCGACGCACCTGTTGCGCCGGCGGCACCGACGCCACCGGCAGTAGGAGATCCGGCCGCGCCTGCGGCTCGCGCTCCGATGCCGCAGCGTCCTCCGACCTCGTCGACGGGCAAGCCGATTCCGCCTCCGCCCGGCGCACGTCCTCCCATTTCTTCAACGGGTAAGCCGATCCCGCCGCCCCCCGGCATGCGTCGCGAAACGCCCGCTCCCGGTGCGCGTCCTGGCGGTCGTCCTGGTGGTCCCGGTGCTGGTGGTCCTGGCGGTCGTCCTGGTGGCGGCGCTCCTGGTGGTCGTCCTGGTGGAGGCTTTAACGGCCCTCGTCCCGGTGGTGGTCCTGGCGGCGGCGGTCCCGGCGGCGGTCCCGGCGGCGGCTTTGGCGGTCCCGGTGGTGGCCCTGGTGGTCGTCCTGGTGGCGGTGGTCGTCCTGGTGGTGGCCCTGGTGGTCGCCCCGGTGGTCCGCGTCCGAAGCGCAAGGGTCGTCGTCGTCGTAATCGCGACGAACTTCAGCCGATTGATGCACCGAGCTACACCCCTCGCGAAGCACCAATCCCGGTTGGTGAAGTTGTCGTAGAGCGCGCCTCAACTGCTCAGGATCTCGGCCCCAAGATGAATCGCACGGCGGCCGACGTCGTTCGCTTCCTCATGCAGCAGGGCGAAATGGTCACCGCGACGCAATCGCTGAGCGACGACATGATCGAACTCTTTGCTGCCGAAATCGGCGCATCGATTCGTCTTGTGAACCCAGGTGAAGAGCAAGAAGTCGAGCTGCAGAAGTTGCTCATGCTCGAAGAAGATGTCGACGACGCAACGTATGAAGCGTGGGCGCATCGTCCGCCGGTCATTACCGTTATGGGCCACGTCGATCACGGCAAGACCAAACTTCTTGATCAGATTCGTAACGCCAATGTGGTTGCTGGTGAAGCCGGTGGCATCACCCAGCACATCGGCGCATATCAGGTCACCCAAGACGGACGCGCAATTACGTTCCTCGATACTCCCGGTCACGAAGCGTTCACCGCTATGCGTGCCCGTGGTGCCGATGCAACCGACGTCGTCATTCTTGTGGTCGCTGCCGACGATGGCGTCATGCCGCAAACGATCGAAGCCATCAATCACGCGAAGGCCGCCGACGTTCCGATCATTGTTGCCATCAACAAGATCGACCGCGAGAACGCTGATCCCACTCGTGTGATGCAGCAGTTGTCTGAACACGAACTCGTCCCCGAAGCATGGGGCGGCGAAACCGTCATGGTCGAGGTCTCTGCACTCCAGAACCTCGGTATCGACGATCTTCTCGAGAACGTGCTCATCATGGCCGACCTCGAAGATCTTCGTGCCAACGATGAAGGGCGTGCTCGCGGCGTCGTGCTCGAATCAAATCTCGATATTGGTCGAGGCCCAGTCGCCACGGTGCTTGTGCAACACGGAACGCTGCGTGTCGGCGATCCTCTTGTTGCCGGTGCTGCTTGGGGTCGCGTCCGCGCAATCATCGATGATCAGGGAAACACGATCAAAGAAGCGGGCCCCTCGGCTCCAGTTCAGGTGCTCGGTCTTTCCGACGTCGCCATCGCAGGCGACCGTTTCGTTGTCGCTCCCGACGAGAAGACCGCTTCTAAGGTTGCCGCAACTCGCGAGCATTGGCTCCGGGTTGCCACAATTGGCCGAGAAGCTCATGCAATGAGCGGTGGCGCCAAGCTCGAAGACATCTTCCAACAGATTCAGGTAGGCGAATCAGCAACGCTCAACCTCATTCTGAAGGCCGACGTTACCGGTTCGCTCGAAGCGCTCACCGAGAGCCTCAAGCGGCTTGAACGCGACGAGGTCAAACTCGCATTCGTGCATCGCGCGGTTGGTGGCATCACCCAGAACGATGTCCAGTTGGCGGCAACGTCCAACGCCACGATCATCGGCTTCAATGTCCGGCCCGATCGCCAGGCTCGCGAACTAGCCGACACCGAGCACGTTGAAATTCGTGCCTACGAAATCATCTACCAGGTGCTTGAAGATATTGAGAAGGCCATGCTTGGTCTCCTCAAGCCTGAGTACGAAGAAATCGTTACAGGTGAAGCCGAGGTTCGCGAGATCTTCCGTGTGCCCAAGGTCGGCGCCATTGCCGGCTGTTACGTCACCAACGGTCAGATCACTCGTGGCACCAAGGTTCGCTTCCTTCGTGAAGGAACAATCATCTGGAAGGGTTCGGTCGCATCGCTCCGCCGCTTCAAGGACGATGTCCGCGAAGTTGCGGCTGGTTTCGAGTGTGGTATCGGTCTCACCGATTTCCAAGACCTCAAGCCTGGCGACATCATCGAAACCTACGAAGACCGCGAGATTCCGCGCACCTAAGTTGTGTCCGGCGGTTCACCGTTCGGATTCCTTAGGGTCAACCAGGAGGCGTTTGCATGAGTCGACGAAGCAACCACGGCTCGGCCCGTCAGTATCCGCGTACGGCTCGACTCAACGAGTTGTTGCGCGAGATCATCGCGGGTGAACTTGAGCGCATGGACGACGATCGTCTCCATCTCGTGACCATCACTTCAGTTGATATCGAAGGCGATCTTCGCCACGCAAAGGTGTATTTCGATTCGATTCAAGATGAAGAAGGCGATCCTGAGGTTCTCGAAGCATTCCGTGAGGTTCGTTACAAGCTGCAGTCGGCGATTGGCCGTGAAGCGCGCATGAAGCGCACGCCAGAACTTTCGTTTGCGCCCGATCCTGCTGTTCGGGCCGGTGCGCGTATCGAATCGTTGTTGGCCGAAGGCCCCCGACCGGAACCCGACGCCACCGAATCGTGAGCGCGAAGAAGCGTGACGACGGACCCGACGGGCTCGTCGTCGTCGACAAGGACGCGGGCTGGACCTCGCACGATGTTGTTGCGAAATCGCGCGGCTTGCTAGGCACGCGCAAAGTCGGGCATTCGGGAACACTGGACCCTGACGCTACGGGTGTGCTTTTGCTGGGCGTTGGTCGTGTTACGCGTCTGTTGAAATATCTCACAGCGTTACCCAAGACCTACACCTGCGAAATTGTCTTCGGAACCGAAACCTCGACACTCGACGCCGCCGGCGAGGTCACGGCAACACACGACATGGCGAGCCTCACATTTGCGCAGGTTGAAGCAGCAGTTCCGCAACTCACCGGTGACATCATGCAGATTCCCCCGATGGTGTCGGCAGTGAAGATCGACGGAAAGCGATTGCATCAACTCGCGCGTGAAGGAATCGAAGTTGAGCGAGCGCCACGCCCGGTCACCATCCATCGCTTCACCGTTGCACCGACAAACGATCCTCTCATCGTCACTGCTGAGGTGGAGTGTTCCTCGGGCACCTATGTGCGCACTTTGGCCGCAGATCTTGGTCACGCTCTTGGCGGCGGAGCGCATCTTCGTGAACTTCGACGTACTGCCATCGGCTCGTTCACACTGCCTGAAGCGCATGCGCTTGAAACGGTGTCGCCCGAAGTGCTCCTCACTCCAGCCGAGGCCATGCGGGACAACCCCATCGTGGTGGTCTCCGAGGCAGAGCGGATCGACGTTGGCCACGGAAAGGTCCTGGCGGTCGATGAACGGTTCGTCGGCGAGGGTCCCTGGGCGGTTACTGACGGCGAGGGTCGCCTGCTCGCGATGTACGTCGCTCATCGGGATGGCACTGCCAAGCCCGATGTTGTCGTTGCGCCGGTTGACGGACGGTAGCGTTCGATCGGTCATGGACGTCATCTACGACAACGACGAAGCGCATCTCGACGGGCAGGGTTCCGCTGTGACTATCGGCGCGTTCGATGGCGTCCATCACGGTCACCGTCAGGTCATTGCCACGTTGCGAGGTCGTGCCGCTGATCGAGACCTTCGAACGGTGGTCGTGACCTTCGATCGTCACCCGGCGTCAGTCGTTCGGCCCGAGTCTGCGCCGCTCCTCCTCACCGATCTCGACCAGAAGCTTGAGCTACTTGCTCAATGTGGTGTTGACGTTGCGTTTGTCGTGCGCTTCGATGAACAACGTGCGAAGGAAACAGCGGCCGAGTTCATTACGGCTGATCTCGTCGGAACGCTCAACGCAAAGCTGGTAACTGTCGGTAGCGATTTCCACTTTGGCAATAAGCGCGCCGGGAACGTGGAACTCCTTGTCGAGATGGGCAGCGATCTTGGTTTCGAGACACTGGCTCACGAACTTGTTGACTTGAACGGACAGCCTTCGAATGAGTCTGTGTCTTCAACGCGAATCCGCGCCGCCTTGCGCGGTGGCGATCTCAAATCGGCAAATGCGATGTTGGGTCGCCCCCACGAGGTGCGCGGTGTCGTGGGTCATGGTGATGGCCGGGCACGCGACCTCGGATTCCGTACGGCAAATCTTGCGATCCCTGAAACGATCTGTCTTCCTGCCGATGGCATCTACGCCGGTTGGTGTCGCACGCCCGATGGCGTCAATCGGGCCTGTGCCATTTCGCTTGGTCGCCGTCCCACGTTCTATGAATTCGCTGATACCTCGTTGCTCGAGGCACACCTCATCGACTTCGACGCTGACCTTTACGGACAAGAACTCGCTGTGCAGTTCGTCGCTCATCTTCGAGACGAACTGAAATTTGATTCGGTCGACGCGCTCATCGCCCAAATGGGCAAAGACGTCGATCGGTGTCGGACACTTTTGCTGGGTTAATCAGCGGAGCGACGAGGGTCGTTACCAGGGCTCGTCAGGAATGGCGAAGTGCTCGCTGTAGGCGCGCATCTGTTTGCGGCGAGCCGGCACATCGATGCCGATCTGATCGACGTCGTAGATGACCTTGCCGAAACGGTCGCGCTCGTGGGTAGCCCCGTACTCGGCCAACGCTGCTTCGGCCCTTGCGTCCATGGGTTGTCCAGCGAGTTCGTAAATGCGACGAATAGTGCCGAGATCATCGGCCATGAACTCGTCGAACCGAATGTCCATCGACTGCTCGGGCCCACCGAGCAGAGTGCGATCTCGCATGGCGGCATTCAGCATGTCGTCGAGGCGGTCGGCCCAATAGTTCGAAACTGCAACCGGGTCGACTGGCGACAACGATGTACGCGCTGAATACGACACCATCGTTCCCATCGAAACCATGACGGAAATCGGATCACGGTGTGTGACGAGGAAGGTGGCATCGGGAAACGTTGTTGCAAGTGGACCGAACTGTTCCAGATGCTGTGGAGATTTCAGGATCCAACGTTCGCCACCGCGCAAGAACTGGCACGCTTTCAACACGGTCTTCATGTACTCATAGTGCGGCGTCTGATCGTGTGACTTGTAGTAGTCGCGCCAGGTTGGCATTGGTGCCATGGTTTCGAACATCATCGTCGAGAAGTCGATGGCAAGAATCTGAATCTCTTCGTGAACGTGCCATGTCGTCATCTCATGCATGCGATTGAAATCCGGCATGATCATGTCCATGATCTGGAGCCCGGCTTCTGTCCGTTCCAGTCGTGGATCTTCGGGGGTGTTGGCCAGCGAGGCTTCATCAAGCGAAGGAACTGGTTGGATGCTTTCCCAGTAGGGAAGTGAACGAAGAGCGGGATCGCAAGCAATCAAGTTGTGAAGATGAGTCGTGCCAGTACGGGGGAGTCCAGCGATGATGATCGGAGCCTTGATTTCGATATCGTGAACTTCTGGGTGTCGAGCTAATAAGTCGGCGAGCAGCAAGCGGTTTTTCAGAAGTGTGCTCATGAACGAACCGGCGGAGATGCGACCCATCGGCGAGAGCGGAGCTTCGGTATCGAGTGCGTTCAGCAACACTTCGAGACGCTCCACGAAATCCATTGGACCGAAATCGTGAAGACCGGTTTCGGCCGCCGCTTGTGTCATGAGTGCGTCGGCGTTGAGTTCGATTAAGTCCGCGAAAGGTGCGGCGTCTTCGAAGATTGCTTGGGCTTCGGGTGAGAACTGTGGGTCGGCAAGATCATCGAGGCGTTTTGGCGCCGGTCGTTTCGAAGCAGACATGGTTCCCCTTTGGGCTCGTCCCCCGACGAGCGAACCCGCATCGTAGGGCCGAAAATCCTTAGGGGTGAAAGGAATCTCGCCAAACCGGCCAGCGGCGGGCGAAATGCCGAATGTGGGCGCGAACGCCCTCGCTGGTACCGTACACGGGTCGGTTCACACCCTGTGAGCCGTGAAGCCCCTCCCGATTGCGCCAGGAACACGTTCCAGCGGATCACGGAGCCGGGTCCAAAACCCACCAGAAAGAACTTGCATGTCTGCTGAACCCGCAAACCTTCCGCCGAAGGCTGGCACGATCGCCGAACACCGGACGCACCCTACCGACACTGGGTCGCCCGAAGTTCAGATCGCACTACTGACCGACCGCATCACTCACCTGACTGAGCACCTCAAGTCACATAAGAAGGATCACCACAGCCGTCGTGGACTTCTCATGCTCGTTGGTCGTCGTCGCCGCCTGCTCGATTACGTCAAGAAAAACGACGTCGAGCGTTACCGCTCGATCATCGCAAAACTCGGCTTGCGCCGATAGTTGCGAACCGGGGGACGACCATCGTGGTCGTCCCCTCGCTGTTCCTGTCTGGGAACAGCTCCCCGGCGATACTGCGTTGTCAGTTGCCGGAGGTGAGTATCGGATCACTGCTCCGATGTTCACCTCTGGGAACTGGTTACGGGGTCGCCTCCAACTGACGGACCAATGTCCGTCTCACAAAGGAGACACACGTGGCTGATGCCATTTCCGTCGACGCTGCCATTCCCGGCGATGCCGACAAGACCATTACCTTTTCTGCCGGCAAACTTGCCGGTCAGGCTGACGGTGCAGTGACCGTTCGCGTTGGCGACACTGTCATGCTCGTCACTGCGACAGCGGCAAAGAGTGCACGTGAAGGTGCCGACTTCTTCCCGCTCACCGTCGATATTGAAGAGCGCATGTATGCGGCGGGTCGCATCCCCGGTTCGTTCTTCCGTCGTGAAGGCAAGTCTTCCGACCAGGCCATCCTCACTTGCCGTCTTATGGACCGCCCGTTGCGTCCGTGCTTCCCCGACGGCTTCCGTAACGAGGTGCATGTTGTTGGCACCGTGCTTGCTGCCGATCTCGTCAATCCGCACGACGTCATCGCCATCAATGGCGCATCTGCGGCACTCAGCCTTTCCGGTATCCCATTCGACGGTCCCATTGGCGCCGTTCGTCTTGCGTTTACCGCTGATGGCCAGTGGATCCCGCACCCCACCTACGAAGAGGGTTCGGAAAGCCAGTTTGAAATCGTTGTCGCTGGTCGCGCGCTCAATGGCAACGACGTTGCAATCTCCATGGTCGAAGCCGGTGGCACCGAAGCACAGTGGCCTGCGATGCAGGACGGCGCCCCCAAGGTTGACGAAGCGGAACTTGCTCGTGGGCTTGAAGCCTCGAAGCAGTACATCCTTCAGTCGATCGCTGCGCAGAACGAACTTGTTGCCAAGGTTGGCAGCAAGTCTCCGATGCCTTACTCGGTCACTTCTGACTACACGCCAGAAGTTCTTACCGCCATGCAGGCCAAGCGCGAGCAGATCCTTGCGACGCAGGTCATTTCTGACAAGACCGCTCGTCTTGAAGCCGAAGCAGCGCTTCGCGATCAGCTTGTTGCTGAACTTGCTCCGCAGTTTGCCGACGTCGATGGTGCCGACAAGCAGCTTAAGGCTGCGTTCCGCTCGGTCACCAAGGCTGTTGTTCGTTCACGCATCGTGAACGAAGGTGCTCGTATCGATGGTCGTGGCCCGAAGGACATTCGTGCGCTCTCTTCTGAGGTCGGCGTCCTTCCGTCAGTGCATGGTTCGGGTCTCTTCCAGCGTGGCGAAACCCAGGTTCTCAATGTCACCACGCTTGGTATGCCTCGCATGGAGCAAATGATCGACGCGCTTGGCGATGTCACTCGCAAGCGTTACATGCACCATTACAACTTTCCGCCTTACTCCACTGGTGAAACCGGTTTCATGCGTGGACCAAAGCGCCGCGAAATCGGACACGGCATGCTCGCTGAGCGTGCACTCGTTCCCGTGCTTCCCACGCCCGAAGAGTTTGCCTACACGATTCGTACCGTGTCTGACGTTCTCTCATCAAACGGATCGACCTCGATGGGTTCGGTGTGTGGTTCAACACTTTCGATGATGGACGCCGGCGTTCCGCTGCGTGCACCAGTTGCTGGCATCGCAATGGGCCTCGTGTTTGCCGATGGTAAGTACACGACCCTGACTGACATCCTCGGCGCTGAAGATGCATTCGGCGACATGGACTTCAAGGTTGCCGGCACGTCTGAGTTCGTCACTGCATTGCAGCTCGACACCAAGATCGAAGGCATCCCTGCCGACGTTCTTGCTCAGGCATTGCAGCAGGCCAAGGAAGCTCGTCTCGCCATCCTCGAAGTTATGGCTGGCGCAATCGCCAAGCCTCGCGATGAAGTTGGCGAAACTGCGCCGAAGATCATCAGCTTCGAAATCCCGATGGACAAGATCGGTGAAGTCATTGGTCCCAAGGGCAAGGTCATCAACGCCATCCAGCAGGAGACCGGCGCCGACATCAGCGTCGACGACGATGGCTCTGTTGGTCGCGTAAGCATCGGTTCCACCGACGGTGGTGCTGTGGCCGAGGCCGAGCGTCAGATCCGTCTCATCCTCAACCCGCCGACCGCCGAAGTTGGCCAGGTGTACCAGGGCCGCGTTGTGAACGTCACCAAGTTCGGTGCGTTCGTGAACATCCTGCCGGGTCGCGATGGTCTTCTTCACATCTCCAAGATCGGTGGCGGCAAGCGCATCGACAAGGTTGAAGACGTCCTCGACCTTGGTGACGCGGTTGAAGTGCGCGTTGACGATGTCGATCCCAACGGCAAGGTGTCCCTCTCGATGGCGAGCACCCCGGTGGCAGAAGCCTCTGAAGGCGACGCGACGGAAACCGAAAGCGCACCTCGTGAGTCCGCGGCTGCTCCGGCTGCCGTAGCCGAAGCAACCGATGGCGCCGAGCGCGAGTACGTCTCGTTCGAGGATGCCTTCGACGCAGAAATCAGTTCGGAACTGGGTGACCTTGGTCCCGCCAGTGAAAACCGTGGCGGCGGCGATCGTCGCAACGGTGGACGTCGAGGCGGCAACCGTCGCCGCTGAGTCCGTTTCCGCCGTGTCGGTGAACGACGCGGATATCGAACGAACCGAGCTGGCCTCGGGTGTGCGTGTCATTACTGAACGCATGCCCGAGGCCCGTTCCGTCTCGGTTGGTATGTGGTTCACCGTTGGTTCACGCGACGAACCTGCGCCTATTGCTGGCGCATCACACTTCCTTGAGCACTTGTTGTTCAAGGGCACCGAACAACGAACTGCCCGATCGATAGCCACAGCAGTCGATGCTGTCGGCGGCGAAATGAACGCCTACACAAGTCGCGAGCACACTGCGTACTACCTTCGCCTTCCAGTAAGTGAACTTCAGGCCGGGGTGGAACTGCTCGCCGACGTTGTGAGCGAGCCAGCGTTTCGTCTTGCCGAACTCGATGCTGAACGCGAGGTCATCATCGAAGAACTCCTCATGAGTGAGGACACCCCTGACGACCTGGTTCTTACCGCTCTCTACGAAAGTCTCTATCCCGATCACCCGCTCGGTCGCGAAACTCTCGGCGACCATGACACTGTTGCGGCGATGACGCGTGACGAGGTCGCGTCATTCCATGCGCAGTGGTACCGCCCGTCAAACCTGGTCGTCGCTGCAGCCGGGGCGCTTGAACATCAGCAAGTTGTTGATGCGCTTGGCCCGTTGTTTGCCGGAACCGAATTGGGTGTCGCTCCTTCACGGAATGCCCCCGAGGCCCACCTGCAGTCGCTCGTGCAGATTGATCGCCCTATCGAACAGGTCCACGTTGCAATCGGATGGCGAGGGTTACCCCTCGCTGACGAAGATCGTTATGCAATGTGGGTCGCCAATCATGTTCTGGGTGGGGGTATGTCGAGCCGACTCTTTCAAGAGATTCGTGAATCTCGTGGCTTGGCCTACTCGGTCTTTTCATCGCCGTCTTCGTATTCCGATGCTGGTTCACTCATCGTTTATGCCGGCACAGCGTTGGCTCGACTCGAGGAACTACTCGCCGTCACCGATGACGTCCTTGCAACCTTCCTTGCCGATGGCATTACCGATGAAGAGCATGCGATTGCGCTTGGGTATCTCGAAGGTTCGATGTTGCTGGGGCTTGAAGACAGCGGCTCTCGCATGGCCCGCCTTGGTACGGGCCTCGTAACTCGCAATGACATCACGTCAATCGATGAACATGTGCGCCGAATCCGAGCCGTGACGACCGAAGAAGTGCATTCGGTAATCCGCCGTGTCCTTGGCTCTCCACGTGCAGTCTCGGCGGTTGGCCCATTGGGCGAGGGATCTGCTGCACTCGAACGCTTCACCTGCGGCTAGTTTCAACCCATGACCTTGCGCGTTGGAGTCTTTGGTGCTGGTGGACGAATGGGAAGCACGGTGTGCCGTGCGATCGATGGCGATCCGGCATTAGAACTTGTTGCTGCAGTCGACCCCCATCATGCCGGTCTCGATATGCGTCAAGTCACCGGCTGCGATCGTCCGTTCCAGGTCTCTGCCGACGGTCAAGCATTTCTCGACGCCAAGGTCGACGTGGTCATCGATTTCACACATCTCGAAGCCGCTCGCACCAATCTTTTGTGGCTTGCCGAGCACGGCATCAACGCCGTCACAGGAACGACCGGCTTTTCCGATGCTGATCTTCAGTCATTTCGTGATCAGTTCACCAATTCAAACTGTGTGATCGCGCCGAACTTCGCGATCGGTGCCGTTCTTATGATGCGATTCGCGGAACTGGCCGCACCGTTCTTCGAGACAGGGGAAATTATTGAGTTGCATCACGACGCAAAAATCGATGCTCCTTCGGGCACGGCAATGCTCACTGCCGAGAGAATGGCCGAAGCCTCGGCGGAGTGGGCTGCTGACCCGACCACGACAGAAATCCTTGCTGGTGCGCGCGGGGGCAAAGGTCCTGCCGATATCCGTGTTCATTCACTGCGTTTGCGTGGGATGGTTGCCCACCAAGAGGTACTGCTTGGCACGACTGGGCAGACCCTCACGCTTCGTCACGATTCCTATGACCGTGACTCCTTTATGCCAGGTGTCTTGCTGGCAACCAAGGCCGTTGCCGATCGACCCGGTGTCACTATCGGACTCGACTCGCTGCTCGACCTCTAAACCGAGAGCCGATCAGCCAGGGTCGGTATCGCCTGTTCGTGGAATATGCCCCAGTTCGATCTCGTCGGCGGCATCTTCGAGTTCGCGGAACGCTTCGATTTCTTTTCGCCCACGCCGTAGTTCGCTGATCCAGAAAATGGCAACGAGTGAGATGGAAACGGCGAGCAATGGAATTCGCCAATTCGCGATGAAAGCGAGAATTGAATCGATCGGTCCAGAAAACACGTCTCCGACGAACAGAATCATGACTAATCGAGCGATGGTTCCGACAATGTTCAATGCCGCAAACTTGATCGGATTCATCCTCGCTGCGCCAGCAACGAGACACACATAGTTGTTGGGGAACAACACCACGAGAGGTGCACCCCATTTTCCGAACCATCCTTCGACGGCACGCATGTAACGACCGGTCGTCGGAGTTCGTCGCTCCATCCAGTGAAGTGCTGCGGCGCCAAAAAGCCACCCGATCGCAAAGAAGAACGGGTCGGGGAGGAGCAGCCGAATTGAGCCGATGAGGAAATAGGCCCACGGTTCAACATGGTTAACGACAAGTACGAGGTAACGATTTTTGGCGCTTAGTGAAATGAGGAGTAGCGGATTCTCATTGACGAGTGAGGGCCACAGGGCATCAGCCACGTATCCGGCGACGACCATCGCCACGATGGGGGCGATGAGGAATGTCAGTAAGTGACGGCCGCGGTGGGGATCGGTGGGGGTTGCTGATTCGGCAGACACGACCTAGATCCTCTCACGTACCATGCATCCGAGGTACGCGGCCGTGAGGTCGCCTTAACTGGGGGAGTCAGCGATGAAGGGTCTTATGCAGGACGGTCCACTCGTCCTCACCAATCTCTTTGATCGGGCCGAGAAGTTGTTTCCTGAGAAAGAAATCGTGACTGCGACGGCTGTGGGGGTCGAGCGGGAGTCCTATGGCCAATGGGCCGAGCGTACGCGTCGCCTCGGTGGAGTTCTCGACGATCTTGGAATTAGTGCCGACGGTCGTGTCGCCACCTTTGCCTGGAACACCGCGCGGCACCTCGAGCTCTACTTCGCCGCTCCGTGTTCGGGCCGTGTGCTGCACACCCTGAACATTCGGTTGTTCCCCGAACAGGTCACCTACATCGTGAATCACGCGGAAGACGAAGTGATCTTTGTCGACAAGTCACTGCTTGGGCTCTTGTGGCCGTTGGTGGATACGTTCACCACCGTTCGTCACATCGTTGTGATGGATGACGGTATGGGGGAACTGCCGACCGATACCGGTGGTCGCCTTCTGCACGATTATGAAGCGTTACTCGCAGCTGCGAGTCCTGTTGAGTGGAACATCACCGACGAGAATCAAGCGGCATCAATGTGTTACACGAGCGGAACTACAGGAAACCCGAAGGGTGTCGTGTATTCCCATCGTTCAACCTGGTTGCACACGATGGCGGGAATGATGGCTGACGGTTTGGGTGTTGGCGAGCGCGACACAATCCTCCCGGTCGTGCCAATGTTCCACGCCAATGCGTGGGGTCTTGCGCATATCGGTGTTGCCTCGGGTGCCAAGTTGGTGATGCCCGGTCCGGGCCTTTCACCGAAAGCGATTGTCGATCTCATTGAGTCCGAGCGCGTCACGGTCGCGGCAGGCGTGCCGACGATTTGGATGGGAGTTCTCAACGAAATCGACGGGCGCGATGTTTCAAGCCTTCGGGGAATTCCATGCGGCGGTTCAGCCGTGCCGAAGCATCTCTCCGAGGCGTATCGCGAAAAAATCGGCATCCCAATTTTGCAGGCTTGGGGAATGACCGAAACCAGTCCGCTGGCGTCGGTGGCCAAGGTCAAGTCGACCATGCTTTCGTTATCCGAAGACGAACAAGCGGACTACCGCGCTTCGATCGGTATTCCGGCGCTTGGTGTTCAGGCGCGGATCGCTGATCAGGTCACGGGCGAGGAAGTTCCGTGGGACGGGGAAACCAGTGGTGAACTTCAAGTCACTGGTCCATGGGTCGCGAGTGAGTACTACAACGACTCGCGTTCGCCCGAGTCATTTACCGCCGACGGCTGGTTGAAGACCGGCGATGTCGCGACCATCGATGCAGAAGGGTTTATGCGCATCGTTGACCGCACCAAAGATGTTGTGAAGTCAGGTGGCGAATGGATCTCCTCGGTAGAACTCGAGAATGAGATCATGGCGCATCCTGCAGTTGCTGAAGCAGCCGTTATCGCGGTGAAGCATCCGAAGTGGTCCGAGCGCCCATTGGCCTGCGTGGTGGTGAAACCGGGTGAGACCTTGACCCGTGAAGAGGTTCTTGCGTTCCTCGATGGTCGAGTGGCGAAGTGGTGGTTACCCGATGACGTGGTGTTCATCGACGTGATCCCGAAGACCTCAGTGGGAAAGTTCTCGAAGCGAGACCTTCGGGACCAATTCGCTGGCTACGTCCTGCCGACAGCCTGAAAAAATGCTGGTCGCTGCGCCCCGATTGCCGGGGCGCAGTTCGCCACGCCTAGCCTTACTTCCGTGTATTGGTTCCTGCTCAAACCCCGTTGGATCCTGTCGCACATCTTCGTTCTTGTTGTTGTCGGAATGATGATCAACTTCGGCTTCTGGCAACTCAACCGACTTGATGAACGAAAAGCTTCCAATGCCGTCGTAACAGATGCGATGGAACAACAACCTCGACCGCTTTCGGTAGTCCTGCCTGCAGGTCCGGCAGCGACAACCGAGCAGGTGCAGGCGGCCGATTACCAACCGGTCTATGCCACCGGTGTGTATCTCGTGGAGGCTCAAGTTCTCGTCACGAATCGGACAAACGAAGGTGCGCCGGGGTACTGGGTGGTGACGCCATTGGTTCAGGCCGATGGTACGGCGGTGGCGATCAATCGGGGTTGGGTGCCTTACACCTACACCGCAGATGGACCTTGGGACGACTTTGCTCCACCACCGGGGACCGTGACAGTTCAGGGGCTCTTGCGGCAATCGCAGGTTCGTGAGACCGACGGGCTTGTTTCATCGCCAACAGATCCTGAGGCCGGAACGCTTCGTATCTTGGCTCGCCTCGATGTTGGTCGTCTTGCTCAGCAAGTTGAGGAACAGATGATCCCGGGCTACATCTCATTACGGGCTCAGGACCCTGCCCAAATTGATCTGCCGATTCCGGTGCCACTGCCGGAACTCTCCCAGGGACCCCACCTTGGTTACGCATTGCAGTGGTTCGCGTTTTCGCTCCTCACGATCCTCGTGTATCCGCTTCTCTTGCGCCGGTATGCCAAGCGAAAGCAGATGGACGGCGATGATGCCGAGGTGCTCGACGGGTCCGACGGGACTCACCTGGTCTGACACGACAGTGAGACAGATTCTCCGGTAATGTCTCATTTATGACAGTGACGGGATGTGCCGAGGCGAAGCAAGACATTTCGGTCCCTGATCGAATCGTCGCGGCCGCTGGTCGGCTGATCGCGTCACAAGGCCTCCGGGCAACAAGTGTTGATGACATTGCCTCATCGGCCGGGTGTGGTCGAGCGACCGTCTATCGCTATTTCCCCGGTGGCCGAGCAGAACTTCTCGACGTCACGCTTGACCAAGGAGTCGATCGCATCTTCGCTTCGTGTTCGCAGGTCACCGATCACGCAGCAACGCTTGCCGAAGCAGTGGCAGGCACGATCAATATCGCAGTTCTGGAACTCTCGAACGATGCAGTTGTGCAGCAGTTGTTGGTGGACGAACCCGACACAATCGCAACGCTCATTTCACCCGTTCGGATTGAACCGCTTTTCGAGCGAGCATCTAAATGGGGCACGGCAAACTTCTCGCGTTTCGTCGAACCCGCAGTTGCGGCACATGTGGGCGAGTGGTGTGCGCGAGTTGTCACCGACCACCTTCGATCACCCGCTCCAATTATTGACGTCACCGACGCTGGGCTCGCCCGAGCCCTCGTAGAAATATTCTTGATTCCTACCCTCACCCCTGCGCTTGCTGCAGGTCTTCCTAATCCCATTCGTAGTTTCTGAGAAGGAGAGCACCATGGCCAGCACCGAAGAAATTATTGGTCGACGCGACGTGAACGATGTTGAGCAGATCCTCATGATCTCTAATACCGACGTCGAAGCATCGATCCACGCTGTCAAGGACAATGCCGACGCAATTTTCACTTGGGACTACGAAAAGGGTGCTCGCCCTGCTCTCAATAAGTTGTATGAGAAGGCAAAGAATTCACAGTGGAACGGTGAGACTGATCTCGACTGGTCGATCAATGTCGATCAAGAGGCGGTTGTGGTGGCCAATCAGGCTGCCAACAACCGTGGTGTGGGTCTCGATGTCACTGGCACCATCTTCGAAAAGTGGGGCGAGAAAGAGTGGACAGAGCTTGGCATCCAGTCACAGAACTGGACTCTGAGTCAGTTCATGCACGGTGAACAGGGGGCTCTGCTCTGCACCGCAAAGATTGTCGAAACTGTTCCGTGGATCGACGCCAAGTACTACGCCTCAACCCAGGTAATGGACGAGGCCCGTCACGTCGAGGTGTTTGCCAAGTATCTCAACGAGAAGCTGTCAGGCCACTACCCGGTCAACGCTCATCTCAAGATGCTGCTCGACGACATCGTCATGGACAGTCGCTGGGACATGACCTATTTGGGCATGCAGATCATGGTTGAAGGTCTTGCCCTCGCTGCCTTTGGCTTCATGCACCAAATGACAACCGAACCGCTCCTCAAGCAACTGCTTCGTTATGTCATGAGCGATGAAGCTCGTCACGTTGCGTTCGGTGTTCTCACGCTCAAGGAGTACTACCAGGAGCTCACGCAGGCAGAAATTCGTGAACGTCAAGAGTTCGCGTTTGAGGCCGCAGTTCGAATGCGTGACCGCTTTCTCCAGCAGGAAGTGTGGGATCGCATGGGTGTTCCTGTAAAAGAAGCTGTCACCGTCGTGATGCAAGATCCGGCCCAGCAACTGTTCCAGCAAATGTTGTTTGCCAAGATCGTCCCGAACTGCAAGAAGCTCGGCCTTCTCGATGCTGGGGATGCATGGCTCCGCACGAAGTTCACCGAACTCGGTGTGATCGACTTCGAACACATGCCCGATACCGAAGAGGAATACGAGACCTTCGCCCTTGCTGAAGGCGAAGTCGCTTCTGCTCGCTGATAGATCCCGTGCGTTTCCCGCCAAATCCGCCAAGGTATGGCGGGGTGCGCTGGTACGGTGACACCCATGTCACGTTTCGGTTCGGTGATCACCGCAATGGTCACCCCATTTACCGCCGATGGCGAACTCGACCATGAAGGTGCCGCCGAACTGGCGCGTTGGATTGTCGCTCAAGGTAACGACGCACTCGTCCTCAGCGGCACGACTGGCGAGGCTGCCTGTCTGACCGACGAGGAACAGATCGCACTGTGGCGCTCTGTCCGAGCAGCCGTCGACGTTCCTCTCATCGCTGGTTCAGGAACCAACGACACCCGTCATGCGGCAGAACTCACCTCAGCCGCTGCCGATGCGGGTATGGATGCCGTCCTGATTGTCACTCCGTATTACAACCGCCCTTCGCAGGCAGGCATCGAGGCGCATTTCCGTCACGTTTGTGAAGCCACAGAATTGCCCGTCATTGTTTACGACATCCCGGTTCGCACCGGGTGCAAGATCGGCTCCGACCTCATCCTCCGGATGGCCGCCGAGATCCCCAACGTGGTTGGGCTCAAAGATGCAGCTGGCGATCCTGGAGCAACCGCCCGCCTCATTGCCGATGCCCCTGATGGGTTCGAAGTCTTCAGCGGCGACGATCCGCTCACGCTTTCGCTCCTTGCCGTTGGCGCCGTCGGTGTGATCGGAGTTGCAACCCATTGGGCCGCTCCGGTCATGGCACAAATGATTCAAGCGTTCCAAGCTGGCGACGTCGTTCGTGCGCAGCAACTCAACGCTCGAATGATCGAGAGTTACGAGTTCGAAACTGGCGATCTCAATCCAAATCCTGTGCCGACCAAGGCGATGTTGCGGGCTATTGGTCAACCTGCTGGTCCATGTCGACCGCCGATGGGATTCGGTCCCGACGATCTTGAAGAACGCGCCCTTGCGGTGCATCGCCGGTTGTACGCGTGAGTCGCGACGGAGCAAAGCCCAAGTCGAAATCAAAGGCGAAGTCCAAGAAGGGCGACGCGTCAGAGAAAGCCCCGAAGGTCCGCGACTCGCAAGGGACGCCAGTTTCGGTGACATTCCTCGGTGGTCTTGGTGAAATCGGCCGCAACTGCGCGTGTATCGAGGTGGAAGGCAAGATCCTTCTTCTTGATTGCGGGCTGATGTTCCCCGACCTCGACATGCTCGGGATCGATCTTGTCCTTCCTGATTTCACGTACTTGCGCGAAAACGCAGATCGCATCATCGGATGCATCGCAACACATGGTCACGAAGACCACACTGGCGGCCTGTCGTTCCTTCTGCGTGAACTTGAGTTCCCGATCTACGGATCAGCGCTGACTCTTGGTCTTGCTCGTAATCGCATCGAGGAAGCAGGTCTACTCGATCGCACCGAGTTCATTCCTGTTGTTGATGGCGAACGTCGAATGATCGGCCCGTTCGACGTTGAGTTCATTCCGGTAACCCACTCTGTGCCGCACGGCATCGCTACGGCGTTCCACACGCCCCAAGGCGTGATCTTGCACACCGGTGATTTCAAACTCGACCTCACACCGGTCGATGGTCGGCTCACCGATCTCGCTCGTATCGGCGCTATTGCGTCCACCGAGGGCATTCGTTTGTTGTTGTCCGACAGCACCAACGCCGAAGAGCACGGACACGCTGCGTCAGAAACCTCAGTAGGCGCGGTGCTGTACGACCTTTTCCATCGTTACGAAGGCCGTCGCATCATCACGACCTGCTTTGCCAGTCATATCCATCGCGTTCAACAAATCGCCGATGCTGCAATTTCTTTCGATCGTGTTATTGCCACGATGGGCATGTCGATGAAAAAGAACGTGCGCATGGCTCGCGAAATGGGTTTGCTGAACATTCCTGAGTCGCGCCTTATGGATATCGCCGATGTTGGCGATCTTCCTCCTGAAAAGGTTTGTGTGATTTCGACTGGTTCGCAGGGCGAACCAATGTCAGCGCTTGCCCTTATGGCAGCGAACGAGAATCGTTGGCTCACGCTCAGTGGAACCGATGTTGTCATCATGAGTTCGCACCCGATTCCCGGCAACGAAACAGACGTTTCGAAAGTCATCGATGGTTTGGTGCGCGCTGGCGCTGAAGTTGTGCACTCGGGTATTTCCGATGTTCATGCATCGGGTCATGCCAAAGCCGAAGATCTCAAAATGATCTTGTCGATTACCCGACCCGAACATTTCATTCCGGTGCACGGCGAGTACCGCCATCTTGTTGCCCACGCAAAGTTGGCTCGCACGATGGGTGTTGCTGCATCGAAGATCATCGTGTGCACCGATGGCGACCAGGTGACGCTCGACGATACGGGTCTTCGTCCCACGGCACAGGTGCCGGCTGGCTATCTCTATGTCGACGGCATCATCGGCGATGTCGGTTCGGGCGTTCTTCGCGACCGCCGAGTCCTTGCCGAAGAAGGCGTCGTTGTGGTCATCGTCGGTGTCGACATAGAACACGGCACCACCATGATTGGCCCCGAAATCATCACCCGAGGCTGGGTCCACGCTCCCGAGGCCGAGGAACTGCTCGATCAGTGCGCCGATCAGGTGCGCGAGGCCATCGCCGAGCTCTTCCGGAATGGCCGCAGCGATATCGAGAACGTCCAGCGGGTCGTCCGGCGGGCGGCGGGCCGTTTCGTGAACGAAAAGACCAAGCGGCGGCCGATGATCGTGCCCGTCGTCATGGAAGCCTGAGCCGGCGTTCGCCCCTAGGGTTTCCGCCGCGTACCCTTGCGCCATGCCTGATGTGCCCGTCTCACTCACTCCGAAAGTTCCTGCCGAGATTCGCGACCGGCTTACCCCCGAAGCGGCTCGTGCTGCCATCCGTGCGGCGGGTGTCGCTCTGCTCGATGAACGCCGCCAACTGAGCCTCGAGGAACTCGCTGCGCTTGCCGATGTTCCTGATTCGGCAGTCCCGGCCCTCGCAGCGCTCGCCCACGAAGTCCGTCTCGAATGGTGCGGAGACACGGTCGAGGTCGAAGGCATTCTTTCCGCCAAGACCGGTGGCTGCCCCGAGGATTGTCACTTCTGCAGCCAGTCAGCGAAGTTTGAATCTCCTGTGCAAGCGATGCCGTTCCTTGACACCGCTGACGTGCTTGCCGCAGCGCGCGAAACCGCTGCACTCGGCGCTACGGAATTCTGCATCGTGCTGGCCATCCGTGGACCAGATGAACGCACGATGGATCGCATCTGCGAACTGGTTCCGCTTGTTCAGGACGAAGTCGGCCTCAATGTTGCTGTAAGCGCCGGCATCGTGACTGAGGCACAGGCAAAACGATTCGCCGAGGTTGGCGTTCATCGTTACAACCACAACCTTGAGACCGCAGAATCCTTCTTTGAAAACGTGGTGACGACCCATACATGGGCGGAACGTTTCGACACTTGCCAACTCATTCGCGAGCAGGGCATGGAACTGTGCTGCGGAGTTCTTCTTGGAATGGGCGAGAGCATCGATCAGCGTCTGGAACTCATTGGTCAATTGCGTGCTGTTGATCCCGCCGAAGTTCCCCTGAACTTTCTTAATCCGCGCCCCGGTACGCCGTTCGCTGGTCTTCCGCTTACTGAACCGCTTGAGGCCATTCGCTGGATCTCGTTGTTCCGACTCGGGCTCCCGTCAGTCATCCTGCGCTATGCGGGCGGACGCGAAGTCACCTTGCGGGAACTTCAAGCACTCGGTCTCACCTCCGGAATCAACGCCCTCATCGTCGGCAACTACCTGACGACGTTGGGACGCTCACCCGAAGAAGATCTGCAGATGCTGTCTGATCTTCAGATGCCGATTGGCGCGCTGTCCAAGGCCATTTGAGTGTGACCACGACGTACTGCCGTTGGTGCGGCACTGCGATAGCCAAACATCCAGATATTGCGTGTCGACGCGAACTTGATCCACCGCGGTTCTGCCCCGAGTGCGGACGTCGTTTGCGTGTGAAGGTTCATACCGCGGGTTATGAGGCCGCATGTCGCGACCATGGTGACCTGCTCGATTAACTACTGGGGCAGGACTGAACGACTGCTCCAGCCGGAGCAATGGGGTCGGGCATCGGCTTGCCTGCGAATCGATTGCCAATCCAACTGATCATGGAACTGAATGACGGAGCGATCACGCCGGCATGTGATTGATCGGCAAACACCCAACGTTGTTCGACCTGACCGATCTTGCACAGTTGATCAAACAAGGCAGCGGAGGAAACAACGGGAATTTGTTCATCGTTTCCACCGTGGATGATGAGTAGTGGTACGGGAATCGGCGCCGTGAAGGTCCCCGGGTCGTTGTCCTTCAAGAGTTGATTCCAAGCAGGAATTGTCGACGGGTCAGCCTTCTGAAGTTTCGTGAAATCAAGGCCGGCGGCAGCCTTTCCGAGGTCGCTACTGCACATCGTGTCGATGTTCTTTAAAAAGTCGAGACCCTCGGGGGTAAGAACCTGAGTGAGATCAGCTTTCTGATCGCCATACGTGGCATTCATGGCAGCAGCAACCATTGCGATGTAGTGCTTGTACGGACTGGTTTGTAGAGCTGCATTGATGAGGAGCAACTGTGAAGGGGGGGCACCAGCAACATCGGCGACGAGTTCAATCTCAGGTGCGTAGGTCTTGGCGATGTATCCGGCGAACATTGCTGCATGTCCACCCTGAGAATGACCCCAAACCACGTACCGCTTTGAGGCGTTTGCGTTGGGGAACGTTTGAGCCATGCGCACGATGTCGAGGGTGCCGCGGGCTTCGCTTTCACCAACAATGTAAGGGTGACGACCGGGGGTGCCGAGGCCTTCATAATCGGTAGCAACGACGAGGTAGCCGGCGTCGAGCAATCCGTTCGCCGACGTGACGAACTCATCGGGCTTGAGTGATGGAGCGCACGCGTCGGCGATGCTAGTCGTGCCATGCGCCCAGGTAATGATCGGCCAACCGCCGCTTGGCGCGGTCCCCTTTGGAATGAGGATGAGTCCGGTGACCGCAATGTCCTGACCGTTGATAGTGGTCGAGTGGTACATCACTCGCGACATTGTTCCGTTGAGCCCTGGTGCATTGACGCTTTCAGAATTGATGAGCTGGCCGGGCTTGCCTGCAGGCAGGGGGTCGGGCACGCCGTAAAAGTCGGGGAGGTCCGGCGACCCCTTGACCATCGTCACCTCTACTGATGTCGATGAGGACTTCTGATCGTCTGATGAGCAGCCGACTGCGGCGAACCCGAGGACAGCCGCGAACAAAATCGCAAGTAAACGCTTGATGGCCATTGATGGTCATTCCCTCTGTTGAGGGCACTCTACTGCCGGTACGGTCGAAATCTCGGGCTATTTGGGCAAGCCATGGCTTATCCGCACCGATGCCCGACGGTTTGGGTAACCTCATAGACGGCGAGCGGAGAAGGGGCCACGTTAGAAACGCGTACCCCTGTGGCCACAAAACAGAGTCCTCCGAAACGATCGTCCTCAACGCGCAAAGCGTCCACCAAGAACTCCAGCGCGAAGAAGCCCGGTGCCAAGCGGCGTTCCGCCGCGCCCAAGGGTCGGTCATCTGCCGCCGCTCGCCCTCCGGGTCCGGTTCGTGAAGCATTCGCGGGTCATGGTCATGACGTATGGGGGGTTGCGCTCGTAGCACTTGGGCTGCTGACCGCTCTCGGCGTCTACGGCAACCTTGCTGGTCCGCTCGGCCGCGGACTGGCAGAGGTTGCCGGTGCACTTGTTGGTGGACTCCGCGTCTTCCTTCCACCCGTCCTCGTCGTCGGTGGCGCACTATTGCTGCGCGGCCCTCGAGACGCGCAAGGGGCACCTCGATTTTCTGCAGGACGTCTTGGCGTCGGCGTTGTCTTGATATTCGTCGCCGTAGCTGGTTTGTTGCATCTGACGAAGGGTCGTCCTGAATTCGGGATGCCTCTCGAGGAGTTCATGGCTGCGGGTGGCTATGTCGGTGCTGTTGTTGGCACTCCACTTGAAAAAGCGCTTGCAGTGTGGGGCGCCGGCCTTGTGTTTATTGCATTGATTGTCGTTGGTCTCGTGATCGCTACTGGGATCTCTGTACGCACAGCCGCCCGCAAAACTGCCGATGGGGTTAAACCAGTGCAGGGTGCGATGAAGCGTGGCATGGGCTCATTGTTCGAACTCAAGTCCGAAGGCGAAGACGGTGATGATGTCGAGGACGTCATCGTGCCAATCCTTTACGACGGCAGTTCAACTGGCGAAGAAGGCTGGGATGACGAGTCGGAGCCAATGCTCGCCGAACTCATCGACCCCGACGGCGAACCCGCCGATTCGTTCGATGATGATTCGCTGTTGTTTGTCGCCGGTTCCGACGATGAGCCCGTTGCCGACGAACTCGATATTCATGTTCCGACCGGCGATGTGCCGCCGGCGAAGTCCGAGCAGCTCACGATGCCGCTTCCAAAGGAACGAAAGGTCAACTGGAAGTTGCCTTCGCTAAAGATGCTCGATCGTTCGGTTGCGCAACAGGTCGATAAGAAGATGGTCGAAGATCGCGGTCGCCTTCTTGAAGCAGCGCTTGCTGAACACGGTGTCCAAACAAAACTGGTTGGCATGGTCGTGGGTCCGACCGTTACGCGTTACGAACTCGAACTGCTTCCTGGTGTGAAGGTTTCGAAAGTCACGAGCCTTCACAAAGACATCGCATATGCGATGGCTTCACCCGATGTGCGAATCCTTGCCCCAATTCCCGGCAAGCAGGCCATCGGTGTCGAAGTGCCGAATGACAATCGCCAGCTTGTTGCCGTCGGAGACATCCTTGCGTCACCCGAAGCGAAGGCGGCGAAGAATCCCCTTGAAGTTGCGATTGGTCGTGACATCAACGGACGTTCGGTTTTGGCTGATCTTTCGAAGATGCCGCACATCCTTATCGCCGGCGCAACGGGTGCTGGTAAGTCTTCGTGCATCAATTCGTTGCTTACGTCGATCCTCATGCGCTCGACACCTGATCAGGTTCGTCTGATTCTCATCGACCCCAAGCGTGTAGAACTTGGTCAGTACAATCGCCTTCCACATTTGCTCACGCAAGTTGTGACAAATCCGAAGAAGGCAGCAAATGCGTTGTCTTGGACCGTGAAGGAAATGGAACGTCGCTACGACCTTCTTTCTGAATGTGGTTTCCGCGACATCGATGGCTACAACTCGGCCTTCGATCGTGGCGAGGTTGTCGATCAGCCCGAGATGGGTATCGAATACAACCGCCTGCCGTACATCCTTGTGGTGGTCGACGAGCTCAATGACCTCATGATGGTTGCTGCGCGCGACGTCGAAGATTCTATTTGTCGAATCGCGCAGATGGCTCGAGCGGTCGGCATCCACTTGGTGATCGCGACGCAGCGTCCATCCGTCAATGTCATTACCGGCGTAATCAAAGCCAACGTTCCTGCACGTTTGGCTTTTGCGGTGTCGAGCCTCGCCGATTCCCGAGTCATCCTCGATCAGGGTGGTGCCGAGAAACTTCTTGGTCGCGGCGACATGTTGTTGCTTGGTCCATCGTCGAGCATCGCTCAGCGGATCCAGGGCGCTTGGGTCACCGAAGACGAGGTGCGCGCGGTTGTGGCCGCATGGCGCCAGCAGTCTCCCGACGTTGCCTATGACGACACCGTGCAGGGAAGCGAAGAGTCCTCTACTGGCACCAGTGCTGGTGGGATGGCCGGCGGCGACGATGACGACGATGATCTGTTGGCCCAGGCCATGGAGTTGGTCGTTCGCTCGCAACTTGGTTCAACATCAATGCTGCAGCGCAAACTTCGGGTCGGTTTCGCTCGAGCCGGTCGCCTTATGGATCTTCTCGAACAGCGCGGAGTCGTCGGCCCGTCCGAGGGCTCGAAAGCTCGCACCGTTCTGATGACTCCCGAGGAACTCGACGGAGCGGACTGACGCCTACGATAAACAGATGACCGAGAGTTTCTGGATCGAGACACTCGGCTGTCCCAAGAACGAGGTCGACTCCGACAAATTGGTCGGAACGATGCTGGCCGACGGTTTGGTGCCGGCCGAATCCCCTGAGTTGGCCGACGTCGTCGTGGTCAATACATGCGCGTTTGTTGAACAAGCCCGGCAGGAATCCATCGACACGATCCTCGGACTCGACTCCGTCCGTGCCCCCGGCGCCCGCCTGGTCGTCACTGGCTGTATGGCCGAGCGTTACGGAGAAGAACTTTCCGAAGCGCTGCCGGAAATCGATTCGGTTGCTGGGTTCGGAGTTCCGGTCACTCTTGGCTCAACTCGCGGTGCAAAAATCTCTTCATTTGATTTGCTGAATCTTCCTCGGCCGAAGTCCAGCTCTCCGTGGGCGTATGTGAAGGTTGCTGAAGGATGCGATCGCGCCTGCGGGTTCTGTGCGATCCCAACCTTTCGAGGCAAGCAGCGTTCACGTTCGGTCAACGACATTCTCGCTGAGGTCGATGCGCTTGAAGCCCGAGAAATTGTTCTCGTCGCCCAGGATCTCGCTGCGTACGGTCGCGATCAGGGCGTGGGCGAACGTTCAATCGTTCCGCTAATGAACGCAGTGTCCCAACGTGTCGACCGCGTCCGATTGTTGTATCTCTATCCATCCGACCTCACCGATGAACTCATCGACACGATTTGTGGCAGCGGGGTTCCCTATTTCGATCTTTCCCTGCAACACGTTTCATCGTCGCTCTTGCGAGGCATGAAGCGTTGGGGTGACGGCGAGCGGTTCGCCAAGCGCATCGAAGCAATACGCGAACGAGAACCAGCTGCTGCGTTCCGTTCCAACTTCATTGTTGGTTATCCCGGAGAGACCGAAGAGGATCACGATCAACTTCTTGATTTTGTTGGGTCAGTGGGTCTTGATTGGTGCGGGTTCTTTCCGTTCTCCCTCGAAGACGGCACTTTCGCAGCGGGCCTCGAAAATCAGGTTCCTGAAAATCTCGTTGCCGAGCGGCTCGCCGAGCTCACCGTGCTACAGGACCAAATAACTGCCGCAAAACGTGACGAAATGATCGGCTCGGTGGTCGAAGTACTTGTGGACAGTCCCGGAATTGGTCGAACTTGGCGTGAAGCACCTGAAATCGACGGCATCGTGATGGTTGACCCCGACCTCGAGCAGGGGAGTTTCGCGACCGTGACCATCGTCAATGCTCTTGGCCCCGATCTCGTGGCCAGTGGTGCCGCACCTGCCGAGGATGCCGACTCATGAGTGATCCGTCCTACGGCCCGTCGGCAATTGCGACTCCGGCGAACTACGTCACGATGCTGCGCATTTTGGTGTCACCATTGCTTTTCGCGATGATCAGTGACAGCCCAAGCGGCTGGCTCGTGTGGGGACTGTGGACAGCCCTTGCCCTGACCGACGGTGTTGACGGCTGGATCGCTCGTCGTCATGGGACGACTCGAAGCGGGGCATTTCTTGATCCCTTGGCCGACAAGGTGCTGGTGCTCGGCGCTCTCTTTTCTCTTGTTGCTGTCGATCGCTTCCCGGTGTTGCCTGTCGCGGCGATCGCCGTTCGGGAAGTCTTCATCAGCCTCTATCGCATGTGGTGGGGTCGCCGTGGCTTGGCAATGCCAGCTCGTAAGTCGGCGAAGTTGAAGACGCTCGTGCAGTCGCTGGCCGTGGGTGCGGTGCTCTTCCCGCTTACGACCGATTACCTCTGGCTTGGCGATGGACTGCTCTACTTCGCAACGTTTCTCGCTATCTTCAGCGCGTTTCAGTATGTGTGGGATGGAAGCCGCGCTGCCACCACGATGGAGACGCAGGTCACCGATCCAGCCTGAGTCGTTCTACGATCAGGCCCATGTCTGCTCAATTCACGACAGAGTCCCCCGAGTCGGAGAAGCCGCCAGTCGGGTTCCTTGAACTTTTCTTCGACCTCGTTTTTGTCGCATCGACGATGGTCCTTTCCAACGAGTTTTCCCAGGATCCATCGTGGGTACTGGCCGGACAGTGCTCCTTAATGTTTGCATTGCTTTGGTTGTTGTGGTTCCACATGACGGTGCTGATGAATGTTGAGCGTCAAGACAACCTCGGTCGACGAGGGATCGTGATTGCGTTGATGTTTGTCATCTTTGTGACAACGCTCGTCTTTGTCCGACGCGATTCATCGCTTGATCTTGTTGGCTTGGGGTACCTCGTCGCTGTGCTTATCGTTGCCTTTGCCCACCAACGCGCGACAAAGTTGGACGATCCGATCGGAGCGTGGGCTCGATCGCGACGCAACCGGCTCCTTGCTGCCGGTGTGGTGATGTCGATCGGAGTTTTCACCCCTGAGGGACCAGACGCGTTCCTCTACGGGCTGTCATTTCTCTTGCTGGTCGTGCCGACCTCGCTCTCAAGGCAAGCTGGTCGACCGGTGCCTGCAATTGATGCCCACCATCTTTCTGAGCGCGCTGCACTCCTCACGTTGGTTGTTCTGGGCGAGTCTTTGGTGAAGGCTGCGCTTGTGATTAGTTCCGGCTCAATCGTGTTCTTTGATGGGGTCAGTCTCGTTGTGATGTTCGTGATCCTTCTCGGTTTGTACTCGACCTATTTCGACGATGTCCCGGAAGCAGGTATTAAACCCGGAGCATTGGCGGGCGAACTTTGGTTACTTGCTCACCTCATCTTGCAACTATCGATCGTGGCGCTTGCCGTTGGTATTTCGAAGTTTCTCCAAGTCGGCGATGCGGGAGTTCCTTCGAAGGCCGTTGTGATCCTCATGGTTGCGTACATCGGAATTTTCGGTGGGCTTGCGTTCATCAGTTTGAACGATCAGCGCGTACCCAGCTTCTCAACCGTCGGCGTACATCTCGGTACCGCGGTAATCGCTGGCGTTGCCGGATTGTTGACACTGGGGATCGACTGGATCGTCCCAAGCGCCTATCTCCTTTTTCTTGCAGGGCTTACTGTTGTTAATGCGGTGCTTTCGTGGCGGGCCCGGCTCCGAACCACCGTGCTGCACGAGGGCGATGAACCACACTCGGCGTTGATCCACCCAACATCACCAACAAGTGCCCTGGAGGGCTCGTCATGAATTGCGAAGTTGTTGCTGTAGGAACGGAACTTCTGCTCGGCCAGATCGTCGATACCAATTCATCATGGATCGGTGAACAACTCGCACTCGCCGGAATCGATTGTTTCTTGCAGGTGAAGGTTGGCGACAACTGGGATCGCATCCGTGATGCGTTGCAGATCGCGCTCGATCGCAGCGATGCAGTCATTGTGTGTGGCGGCCTTGGACCAACGCAGGACGACATCACCCGTGACGTCATTGCCGAGGTTATGGGAGTGGAACTCGTAGAAGACCCAGAGGTAATCGAACGACTCCACGAGATCTTCGGCTCCCGTGGCCGCAACATGCCAATGAATAATCTTCGGCAGGCTCAGGTTCCGCAAGGTGCAAGCCGCATCGCGCAGATGCCGGGCACTGCTCCCGGTCTTATGTGTCCCATCGGTGACAAAGTCATCTTTGCGGTGCCCGGCGTGCCCTACGAGATGAAAGAAATGGTTGAGGGCACGGTCATCCCAGAACTTCGTCGGCGTGCCGGCGATACCGGAGTTATCCGAAGCCGCACCATTCGCACGTGGGGTCACAGCGAGTCCGGCATTGCAGAAATGTTGGCCGACCGTCTTGATGAACTTGATCGAACGGGCACCGCCACGATCGCATTTCTCGCGAGTGGCATTGAAGGGCTGAAGGTTCGCGTCACGGCAAAAGCCGATACCGCAGAACTCGCCGATGCAGTTGTTGCGACAGAGGTTGACGAGGTCGCGAAGATCCTCACCGACTACGTCTTTACGACAGAAGATCAGACGATGGAAGAAGTCGTGCTCAACCTTCTTCGCGAACGCGGACTCACTCTTGGATTAGCGGAATCGCTCACGGGTGGGTTGATTGCCAGCCGTTTGGTTTCGATTCCTGGCGCGAGCGATGTCCTTCAAGGTTCCGTTGTGAGTTACGCGAGTTCAGCGAAGTTCGATGTTCTTGGCGTGCCTGTTGGTCCCGTTGTAAGTGACGACGCTGTGCGCGCGATGAGCGAAGGCGCATGTCGTGTTCTCAATGCCGACGTTGGTATTGCCGTGACTGGCGTTGCCGGACCCGATGAACAAGAAGGCATTCCGGTTGGAACGGTGTTTATGGCAACGACGCTTGACGGGGTGACCGAAACATCGATGGCAAAGTTCCCGTTTAACCGTGAACAGACTCGACAATTCACCGTAATTACGGTGCTTGATCATTTGCGTCGACGACTTCTTGCGCGCTGACACGCCCGCCGCGTTACTGCGCAGTTTTGAGATCGAGTGACGCAGAGTTCATGCAATAACGAAGTCCGGTGGGGCCGGGGCCATCGTTAAAGACGTGACCTAAGTGAGCACCGCATGACGCGCACAGTGCTTCGGTGCGGATCATTCCGTGTGAACTGTCGGTCTTTGTTGCTACTGCGTCGTTTGTCATTGGATCGAAAAAGCTCGGCCATCCGGTGCCGCTTTCAAACTTGGTGTCGGAACTGAACAGCTGCGCGTCGCACACGATGCAGTGATAGGTGCCGTCGTCGTGGCAGTCCCAGTACTTGCCGGTGAAGGCCCGCTCGGTAGCGCTGCACTGGGTGACCTGGAACTGTTCGGCGCTGAGGCGCTGGCGCAGGACCTCTTCGCGTTGTGCGGGATCGGAGGGCAAGGACTCGGTCATCGGAGGGCACCTTTCGCCTGAGCGGGACAGTTCGGCGGCTGGAGCCTACCGGCAGGGGCCTGAGAAGGGCTTGTGGGGGAGCCCAACGGGGGACTGGGATCAAGGGTCATTGACTGAACAGGTGTTCGAAGTTACAGTCTTGTCGTTCGAACACCGGGGGCCTGTCACACCCCCTCCGTAGGTTGCGATCCATCTCCACCGGGGCCTCGGCGCCAGTGGAGCCACCGGAGCTCCCGCTCAGGTGGACAGATCACCCATACGAGTCCCGGGCAGACCGGGGCCTCACACCCAGGAGAAGTAGACGATGGCAAAGGAATCGAACCGCCCGACGTTCCCACAAGAACGCGACAAGGCACTCGACATGGCACTTGGCCAGATCGAGAAGCAGTTTGGTAAGGGCTCGGTCATGAAGATGGGCGAGAAGGGCACCATGAAGATCGAGACGATCCCCACCGGTGCTTTGGCCCTCGACTTGGCACTCGGCGTTGGCGGTTTGCCTCGCGGTCGCGTTGTCGAGATCTACGGCCCAGAATCTTCGGGTAAGTCCACCCTCGCCATGCACGTTGTTGCCGAAGCGCAGCGCAACGGTGGCATCTGTGCCTATGTCGATGCCGAACACGCCATGGACCCGGTCTACGCATCGGCCATTGGTGTCGACACCGACCAGTTGCTCATCTCACAGCCCGATACGGGCGAACAGGCACTCGAGATCGTCGACATGCTCGTGCGCTCTGGTGCTCTCGACGTCATCGTTATCGACTCGGTTGCTGCGCTTACGCCTCGTGCCGAAATCGAAGGCGAGATGGGCGACAGCCACGTTGGTCTGCAGGCTCGTCTTATGAGCCAGGCATTGCGCAAGCTCACGGCCAACCTCAATAAGTCCAACACCGTCTGCATCTTCATCAACCAGCTGCGCGAGAAGATCGGCGTCATGTTCGGCTCTCCCGAAACCACCCCTGGTGGCCGGGCGCTGAAGTTCTACTCCTCAGTGCGTCTCGACATTCGCCGCATCGAGTCCATCAAGGACGGTGTCGAGGTCGTGGGTAACCGCACTCGCGTCAAGGTCGTGAAGAACAAGGTGGCCCCGCCGTTCAAGCAGGCCGAGTTCGACATCATGTACGGCAAGGGTGTGAGCCGCGAAGGTTCGACCATCGATATCGGTGTCGATCTGGGCTTCGTCAAGAAGTCGGGCGCTTGGTACACCTACGAGGGTGAACAGCTCGGCCAGGGCCGTGAAAACGCCAAGACCTATCTGCTCGAGAACCCCGAGGTCATGGTGGAAATCACCGAGCGCATCCTCACCAGTGTGGGTATTGGCGAAAACGTCGAGGTCCCCGAGGATGCCGAGGATGTCATGAACGCCGAGCACGACGTTCCGATTTCGCTCGACGACTGAGTTCCCGCAGTTCCTGCCATCCCGAATGGTCCCGAGGCGCCCTTGGCCCTCGGGACCATTCGCGTATCCCCGGTAGCCTGTCGGCGTGACTGATCAGCCCCGCAGCTATGCCATCCGCACCTATGGGTGTCAGATGAACGAGCACGATTCCGAACGTATCGCCGGGCTCTTAGAGGCCGATGGCCTGGTGCTGGCGGAGTCCGATGAAACCGCCGATGTGATGGTGTTTAACACCTGTTGCATTCGTGAGAACGCCGACAACAAGTTCTACGGACACCTCGGCCGATTTAAGAACATCAAAGAAGACCGCCCCGACATGGAAATCATCGTGAGTGGGTGTTTGGCGCAAAAAGATCGCGACGCCATCGCTGCTCGTGCCGGACATGTCGATGTGGTTGTTGGCACGCACAACGTGCACCGAGCAGTTGAGTTGTTGCACGAATCACGGCAGTCCGGACCCATCACCGAAATCTGGGATGAAGCGCTTGATGATGCAGCGACGTTCCCCTCGGCGCTCGCAGTGCGACGTGAAGTCGACTGGTCGGCTTGGGTCACGATTCAGGTCGGTTGTGACAACACCTGTGCCTACTGCATCGTTCCTGCAGTCCGCGGCCGTGAAATCAGCCGCCCATTCGGCGAGTTGCTGGCTGAGGTTGAGCGCCTGGCTAATGACGGTGTTCGGGAAATCACCCTGCTCGGACAAAACGTGAACTCCTACGGCCGAGATCTCACCAGCGCACGCCGGGCACTTGACCCATCTGCAGACGATGCCGCCGTTGTTGGTTCCCAGTGGCTTGGCGATCGCCGCGCCCGACCGCTCTTTGCCGATCTCCTTACTGCGGTAAGCAGCATCGACGGTATTGATCGGGTGCGATTCACCAGCCCGCATCCCAAAGACCTTCGTGAAGACACGATCGCAGCGATGGCATCGAACCCGTCGGTGTGCTCTCACCTTCATTTCCCATTGCAGTCGGGCAGCGACCGGGTGCTCGCCCTGATGCATCGCGGCTACACCGCCGAGCGTTACCTCGAAAAACTCGTCGCGGCCCGCGCCGGAATTCCCGATCTTGCGGTCACGACCGACATCATCGTGGGTTACCCCGGCGAAACCGAAGAGGATTTCGAACGCACACTCGAAGTAGCTGCTGCTGCGGAATATGACTCCGCGTACACCTTCATCTTCTCTCCCCGTGAAGGGACAGAGGCGGCCGACATGGTCGATCAGTTCTGCGACCCCATCGAAGTCGGAGATCGCTTTGAGCGATTGCGCGTCGTCGTCGAACGTTCTGCGCTCGCGAAGCACATGGCCCGCATCGGCCGCACGGAGCAGATGATCGTGGAAGGGCCGTCGAAACGAGACCCTGAGGTCTTTACCGGCCGAACTGCGCAAAACAAGTTGGTGCACTTCACGAGCGACCGCCCATTGCGTTCTGGAACCTTGGCAACTGCGTTGATTACTGAAGCGTCGACGCACTTCCTGCGGGGCGAGTTGGTTGAAGTCCTCTCGGTGTCGCGACATCGCACTCGTTTCGCAGTTACTGCAGGGTGAGTTCATCGCCACGGTTTCGTCCTAGCGGTCGACACCTCGCGCTTGTAGGTCCGACTGCTTCCGGGAAGTCCTCGATGGCAATGGCGTTGGCGCGCAGTCGCAGCGACGTTGAACTCGTCACCGTTGATTCAATGCAGGTCTACCGCGGGATGGACATCGGCACGGCCAAGCCTTCGGTGGCAGAACAATCCGAAATCGTTCATCACCTTCTCGATATGTGCGATCCAGATGATGACTACACCGTTGCTCGGTTTCAACGTGATTGTTTCGCAGTGCTCGCCGACATTGAAGAACGCGGCAAGCGCGCGGTACTGGTTGGCGGCACCGGGCTTTACCTCCAGGCAATCACCGACGATCTTGAAATTCCGGCCCGATTCCTCGATGTGCGCGCCGAACTCGAAACCGAACCCGATACGGCGGTGCTGTTTGCTCGACTCGAGGGTCTCGACCCACTGGCGGCATCGCGTATGGAACCCACCAATCGTCGACGCGTCGTGAGGGCGCTCGAAGTTACGCTCGGAAGCGGTCGGCCTTTCTCGTCATTTGGACCTGGCCTCGAGGAGTACCCGCCGGCGCCGTTCCCGGTCCTGGGGCTGGCGATGGAACGCGAGGTGCTCGACCAGCGCATTGCGAAGCGTTACGAGCGGCAGATGGCCGATGGGTTCTTGGCTGAGGTGCAGACTCTCGTGGACCGCCCGGCAGGTCTTGGTCGTACTGCTCGTCAAGCACTTGGATATGCCGAACTGCTTGACCACATCGAGAACGGAACACCACTTGATGACGCGCTCGAAACGGCAGTGACGCGGACTCGTCGATTCGCCCGACGCCAGCAGCGATGGTTCGGCCGAGACCCCCGAATCAACTGGATCGAGACCGATGGTGAAGTTTCGGCAAATGCACTCGCCGAACTCGCCCGCGGGCTGATTGACTGAACCCACCATGAGACTTACCAAACACCACGGTCTGGGCAACGATTTCGTCATCGCTCTCGAGGAAGTCAACGGACCTCTTCATGGCGATGCCACCTTGGCCCGCGCTCTTTGCGACCGTCGTCGGGGGATTGGCGCCGACGGACTGATTATTGGGTCTCACCCCGCAGTCGATGCCACTGGTCTCAATGGCAAACCAATCGATGTCGTGATGCATCTGTGGAATGCCGACGGCAGCCGCGCCGAAATGAGCGGCAACGGCATTCGCTGTCTTGGTCAAGCACTCGCGATGGCTCGTGATGATCACGAGGCCACCTATGTCGTCGTCACCGATGGCGGTTTTCGACAACTTGTTGTGCACGACGATGCGGCCCATCGCCTTGCCACCGTCAGCGTCACGATGGGCCTTGTTAGCGAAGGTCCGGCAGTCCCTCGTTCGGTTTCGGAACGACTCGGTAGCGACCGGCATGCGACTGCCGATCTTGGTAACCCACACATCGTCGTGCTCGTTTCCGATCTGTCATCGGTGGACCTCGTCGGCACGGGAGCATGGATCGAGTCACAGTTCGATGCCGGGATCAACGTCGAATTCATTGCGACAGGAACCGAACCCGATTCACTCGACCTGCTGGTGTGGGAACGCGGTGCTGGCGTGACCGAAGCCTGCGGTACAGGCGCGGTGGCCGCAGCAACCCTGGCCCATCAATGGGGTCTCGTCGGACGTGAAGTGCGCGTCGTTATGCCTGGTGGTTCAACTGAAGTCATCGTCGCGCCAAGCCCCGATGGTGAGCCGATCCTCATTGGGCCTTCGCAACACATCGCCACCATTGAGCTTCCGGATGCCTGAACCAACCTCGCCGATTGTTGGCGATCACCGCGGTGGCTTTGGTGCGTTCGCTGGTGAAAATTCAGGGCTCATCGACCGCACGTTCCGTGAGCGGATCGTGTTGGTTGGTGTGACCTTTCCCACCGAAGATGAATTCGATACAGAACGCCATCTCGATGAACTTGCGCTCCTTGTCGACACGGCTGGTGCCGACAGCATCGCCCGAGTGGTGCAGCGCCGACATGCTCCTGATCCTGCGACCTACTTAGGAAGCGGAAAGGTGGAAGAACTTCGTGAACTGTGTGTGTCGGTCGATGCCGATACCGTGGTGTTCGATAACGAACTTTCACCTGCACAGCAGCGAAACCTTGAAAAGCTGCTGGGTCGTTCTGCGATTGATCGCACCGCGGTGATCCTGGACATCTTCGGCCAGAACGCTCACAGCCTTGAAGGTAAGGCTCAGGTTGAATTGGCACAGATTCGCTATCGACTTCCACGTCTGCGTGGAAAGGGCAATCAGCTTTCGCGTCAGGGTGGCGGCATCGGTGCTCGGCAGGGTGGTGGCGAAACGCAGCTCGAGGTCGATCGCCGGCGACTCCAGCGGCGCATGCACAAACTTGAAGCCGACCTTCGTGAAATTTCTCGAGTGCGCGATACCCAGGCAAAGGCCCGGCAACGTTCGCGTCTGCATCGGGTAGCGATCGTTGGCTACACCAATGCGGGGAAGTCAACGCTCCTGAACCACCTCACCGATGCAGGCGTGCTCGTTGAAGATCGTTTGTTTGCAACGCTTGATGCAACGACTCGTCGGCTGCAGTTGCCCGGTGGCGAATCGGTCTTGCTCACTGACACCGTTGGATTCATCACCAAGCTTCCGACGCAACTCGTTGAAGCGTTCAAGTCCACGCTCGAAGTTGTTGTCGACGCAGATCTTTTGGTTCACGTTGTTGACGGCTCCGCTGCCGACCCGGAATCCAACATCGAAGCTGTCGATCGAGTGCTCAACGAGATTGGCGCTGCGGACGTCCCTCAAATGCTTGTGGTAAACAAGATTGATATCGACCCAGATGGGGCCAAAGAAGTCCTTGAAGACCATCCCGGATGCGTGGCTCTGTCGGCGAAAACCGGTGAGGGTGTGGCGGACATGCTGCGCGCCCTAGCCGATCGGTTGCGCGGACTTTCGAACATCACCGAACTGCTCGTTCCGTTTGATCGAGGCGATCTCCTTGCCGCACTGCATCGAGAAGGTGAAGTCCTCGTTGAGACTGCTACCGAAGACGGAATGCTGGTTCGGGCCCGCCTCGACGAGGTTTCGGTGAGCCGTCTTCACGAGTTCGTCGTGAGCGGTCAGACTCTGCGTTCATGACTGCCGGATTCACACCGCCGCCCTATCCCTACGATCGGCTCGATGCGTTCAAGTCGATCGCGTCGGCGCACGAGGGCGGAATGGTCGACCTTTCGATAGGCGACCCCTTCGATCCTCCGCCAGCAGTGGTCATCGAAGCGCTCGCCTCTTCGGCAAGCGAGCGGAGTTATCCAGCATCGATCGGGTTCCCTGCCTACCGCGAAGCGGCGATGGGTTGGATGGAGCGCGAACTCGGCGTCAGCGTTGGCGCGAAAGAAATCGCCGCGTGCATCGGTACGAAGGAATTCGTCGCCGGGCTTCCGCATTGGCTGCGCCTCCGCACCCCCGATCGCGACACGGTGCTGTATCCGGCCATTAGTTATCCGTCCTATGCCATGGGTGCGGAACTTGCTGGGGCACGTGCGGTGCCAGTTCCAGTTACCGCCGACGGGCGAAGCGATCTCGATGCCATTGATCCTGCCGACGCAGCTCGAGCGTTGTGTCTCTGGGTGAACTCGCCCGGCAATCCCACCGGACACCTTGATGATCTTGAAGCAGCAGCGAACTGGGGACGCGCACACAACGTTCCGGTGATTTCCGATGAGTGTTACGTCGAGTTCACATGGGATGGGCCTGGTCGGACAATTCTTGAACACGGTCTCGACGGTGTGCTGGCCGTCCATTCATTGTCGAAGCGTTCGAACCTTGCGGGTGTACGCGCTGGGTTCTACGCCGGCGATGGCGATCTTGTTCACTACTTGTCAGAACTGCGTAAGCACGCTGGGTTCATGGTTCCCGGACCAGTGCAGGCTGCGGCAGTTGCTGCATGGAACGATCAGGCACACGTCGACGTGCAACGCCGCGTGTATCTGGAACGACTTGAACTTTTCCGGACTGTGCTCGCAGGCATTGGCGTCGATGCTCCGATGCCTGGTGGCGCGTTTTACCTCTGGGCAGCCGCGCCTGACGGCGACTCATGGGCGTTGGTCGAGCGACTCGCTGCCGAAGGCGGAGCGTTGGTGTCGGCAGGCGAGTTCTACGGACCAGAAGGCAGCGACTTCATTCGTGTCGCCGTCGTGCAATCGGTCGAACGCCTCGGACTCGTTGGACGGCGCCTCGGCGTGCTGTGAGGTTGTTTGCTGCTGAGGCATGACCAGTAGGCGTGAAATCTGGGCACTCTCATAGATGCCGCCGCGTCCACGCAGGAACTCAGCACCGGGGGCTTGGCTCGAGGGCGGTAACCTGCGTCGCTATGGCTGATCTCGCTTCGACAATTGATGAACTCTGGAACAACCGCGACTCGCTGAGCGCCGCCGATACCGAAGCGGTCGTCGCTGTCGGGCAAGCGATCGCTTTGCTCGACTCAGGTGAAGCCCGTGTGGCTGAACTCGGGGCCGATGGTGAACCCATCGTTCACCAGTGGCTCAAGCACGCGATCCTGCTCTATTTCCGTCTTTCACAGATGGCCACAATCGAACTCGCTCCATTCGAATTCGCCGACAAGATTCCGCTCAAGAACGACTTCGCTGCTGCTGGCGTTCGCGTTGTTCCGGGTGCATCTGCTCGCTACGGGTCGTTCCTTGACCGTGGCGTGGTCATGATGCCGAGCTATGTGAACATCGGCGCTCGCGTCGGCGCCAACACCATGGTCGATACGTGGGCCACCGTTGGCAGTTGTGCGCAGATCGGTGCCAATGTGCATTTGTCTGGTGGCGTTGGTATCGGTGGCGTACTCGAACCGCCGCAGGCCGCTCCGGTCATCATCGGCGACGATGCGCTTATCGGTAGCCGCTGCATCGTGGCCGAAGGTGCTCGCGTCGGTAACGGTGCGGTGCTTGGCGCTGGGGCCATTCTCACTGCTTCGATCCCCGTTATCGATGCCGAAACTGGCGAAGAACTCAGCCGCGGTGTTGTTCCGTCGTGGAGCGTTGCCGTTTCCGCTACTCGGCCACGCACATTCGCTGGTGGCGAGTTTGGTCTTCCCTGTGTGCTGGTATTGAAGCGCCTCAACGAAGGCGAGCGTCACGACAAGGCAGCTCTCAACGACGTACTTCGCGATCACGGCGCAGCGACCTGATCATGGCCACCGACGGTCTCACCGATCTCTTGGCCCGCACGGCCGCGCTTGTCGACGTTGCGTCGCCCAGTCGCGCCGAAGGGCCGATCGTTGATCTGATCGAGGCCGAACTGCGCGCTCACTCGCATCTCGAAGTGACTCGAGTCGGCGACAATCTGGTTGCTCGCACCTCGCTGGGCCGCCTTCACCGCGTTGTGCTTGCCGGTCATACCGACACCGTTCCTGCTGCCGACAATGCAACGGCGCGTATTGATAATGGCCGACTCTTCGGGGTCGGCTCGGCCGATATGAAGGGCGGGCTTGCGGTAATGCTCGAACTCGCGGCCACGCTCACCGAACCCGTTGTCGATCTCACCTACGTCTTCTACGCACGCGAAGAAATCGCAAGTGCAGAAAGCGGACTTGGGGAGTTATTCGAAGTTCGACCCGATCTACTTGTCGGCGATATCGCCATTTTGGGTGAGCCCACCGATGCTCGCATCGAAGCTGGTTGTCAGGGAACGCTGCGGCTGCGTGTGCAACTACAAGGCGTGCGTGCTCATACGGCTCGGCCCTGGATGGGGCGCAACGCGGTGCATCGTTTGTCAGGAATTCTTGCTGCGCTTGATTCCTACGAAGCACGTTCGCCAATCATCGACAGTTGTCAGTTCCGTGAAGCGCTGCAAGCAGTTGCAATCGACGGTGGCATTTCTGGAAACGTCGTGCCTGATTCCGCCAGTGTCACGGTGAACTTTCGCTTTGCTCCCGATCGTTCAGCGATTGACGCAGAAACTCATGTTCGCGAACTGTTCGCACCATTCCTCGAGGAAGGCGATGTTGTTGAAGTTCTCGATGTTGCGAATGCTGCAGCCCCCGGCCTGAATCATCCTCTTCTTGCATCACTTGTTGAGCGAAGTGGTGCGCAGGTTCTCGCAAAGTTGGGCTGGACAGATGTGGCGCGATTCGCTGCCCATGGTGTGCCTGCAGTGAACTTTGGTCCAGGCGACAGCACGATTGCTCATACGGCGGGGGAGTACCTCGATCGTGCACCGCTTGAGCGTGTGCATTCCGTGCTCGTCGGATTGTTGACAGAGGCCTGAACGCGAATGTGGCGTGTGCTGGTGCACACGCCACATTCGAACCGAGGAGGTTGTGGTTCAGAGCTTGCGCATCACGGTAACGACTTTGCCGTACACGGTGACTTCCGATGAGTGGAATTCCATGGGCGAGAGACGTGAGTTGGCCGGAAGCAACGTGACGTTGTCTCCGGTACGTGACCAGGTTTTCACTGTGGCTTCGCCGCCGGGAATGCCGACGACAACAATGTCGCCCTTTGACACGTTGGTGCCGGCTTTGGCCACGATGTAGTCGCCATCGAAAATGCCGGCGTCGATCATGGAATCGCCACGAACACGAAGCATGAACAGTTCGCCGTCGCCACACAGGTCGGTAGGCACTGGCATGATTTCTTCGACGTTCTGTTCAGCGAGCACATCGGTGCCAGCGGCAACATCGCCGACAAGCGGAACGTGACGGAACGGACGGCGTTCGCCGGATGCGCCGGAGTTGGGGTCGTAACGAACTTCCATGGCTCGGGGCTTGGTTGGATCGCGGCGCAGGTAGCCGAGCTCGTTGAGAGTGTTGAGGTGGTTCTGCACGCTTGATGGCGAGGTGAGCCCGACGGCTTTCCCAATCTCACGAACAGACGGGGGATAGCCCCGTTCGTTGAGGTGCTGATCGATCACATCGAGGATCTGCTGCTGGCGGGGAGTGAGGCGGTCGGTACTCATTGAGGACTCCGGATCGTTGAGGAGAGGTGGGGAGAACGGGAGGAACTGAGACCGTTTGGGATCTTGTTGGATCCCGTTGGGTCGTTTCGGCCTTCGAACCTCTGTACGACAGTACCGGCTCGATGGGCTTGAGGCAAACACCCGTTCGATTGAGGCTTGACATCGAACAGGTGTTCGTGTTTCTATAGTGACGCACGAACGGGCGTTCGATCCGTTCCCCCTCACCCCAGTTCCCCCTTCACCTTCCTGACTGTCACACCCCACGTGGAGACTTCCCTCATGGCTGCAATCCTGAACCCCACCGCCCTTTCCGCCCCCGCTTCTCAAAGAGGCACTGCTCAAAGAGGCACTGCTCAAAGAGGCACTGCTCAAAGAGG